>Ga0335073_10000552_pt1 | contig 47894 bp, 39 predicted proteins | sample Lox_Sample_22_FD_207093 | JGI IMG/M metagenome (GOLD analysis project Ga0335073, IMG submission 207093) | Soil microbial communities from Loxahatchee National Wildlife Refuge, Florida, United States - Lox_Sample_2.2 | ecosystem: Environmental > Terrestrial > Soil > Wetlands | place: USA...
TTCGCTGCGCGCCAATGTCAACTGACGCTCGGCCAGTTCGATCAGCATCACGACGCCTACAAAGCTAGCCGCCAAGGCTGGCGCTATCGTCGCGTAGGCCGGCGCCAAACGCCAGAGTTCATGCCTTAGCATCGCCTCCCGATGCAGCATCAGCCATCCGGTAATGCCGCCCGGAGCGAACATGACGAAGCCGATGAACAGGAGGCCGAAATAAAGCTGCCAGGCGTTGGTGACGTCGGAGAGGGTGATTTGGAGAAAGGTGACGACGATGGCGCCGACGATGGGTCCGGCGAAATATCCGATGCCGCCGATATAGGACATGAGAAGCACCAGGCTCGATTGCTGCGCGCCGAGTTGCTGGGCGTTCATGATCTCGAAATTGATCGCGGTCAGGCCGCCGGCTACGCCGGCAAAAAACGTTGAAATCACGAACGCGATGAAGCGGATCGTCTGCGCGGAATAGCCTACGTATTCGACCCGCTCGCTGTTTTCGCGTACGGCGTTGCACATCCGCCCGAACGGCGTCCGGGTCAGGGCGTACATCGCTGCGATGCAGAGGAAGCACCACACGGCGACCAGATAATAGACTTCGATTTCCGGCCCGAACTTGTGCCCCAGGAACGGCGCCATCTTGGTGCGGTTGGTGGTGATCCCCTCCTCGCCGCCAAAGAATGAGCGCAGGATGTACGAGCTCGAGGAAACAAGCTCCCCGAGGCCAAGCGAAATCATAGAAAAGACGAGTCCGGCCCGCTTGGTCGATATGAAGCCGAACAGAATTCCGAACCCGAGCCCCGCGGCGCCGCCGATGAAGGGGACGATGACCACGGGGACGCCGGCCTTGGCGTGAATGAGGGCGTTCATGGCGTGAATGGCCACGAACCCGCCGAGGCCGAAATAGACCGCATGGCCGAACGACAGCAGGCCCGTCTGGCCCAGGAGGATGTTGAACGATAGGGCGAAGATGATCATCTCGCCCATCACCGACATCATCGTCAGCGACGACCCCGAGGAGAAGACCAGCGGCGCTCCAGCGAACAGCGCCGCCAGCGCCAGCCATGGCCAATAGTTCCGCACGAACGACGTCACGACTCGCGCGTTCCGACGAGACCGGTCGGGCGGAAAATGAGCATGGTCACGAGGAGGAAATAGGGGATGATTGGCGCGAGCTGCGCGATCGTCACCTGCCACAGGTCGCCGAGCCACGGCGGCGCGACCGGGCCGAACAGTCCCGAAAGCGAGAAGTTCATCGCTACCGCGAAAGTCTGCACCAGGCCGATGAGCAACGAGGCGAGAAACGCGCCGGCCAACGAACCGAGGCCGCCGACGACGATAACGACAAAGAGGATAGGCCCAAGCGAAGCCGCCATGGACGGTTGCGTGACCAAGGCGGGGCCCGCGATGACGCCGGCCAACCCTGCGAGCGCCGAGCCAGCGCCGAACACCAGCATGAACAGGCGCGGCACGTCATGCCCGAGCATCGCCACCATGTCCGGATGAGTCAGCGCCGCTTGGATGATGAGGCCGATGCGGGTGCGGGTCAGGACAATCAGGAGCGCGGCGAACATGGCCACCGCGATCAGGAGCACGAACATGCGGTAGGCGGGATAGTTGGTATCGAGCAGGCGAAAGGCGACGAAGTCGAGCGAAGGCGGGACGCTATAGTCGACGGGCAATTTGCCCCACATCATCTGCACGACTTCTTCGATGACGAAAGCGAGCCCGAAGGTGAACAGGAGTTCGGAGACGTGTCCGAGCCGATGCAGCCTCCGAAGCCCGTATCGCTCGATCAGCGCGCCGATCGCCCCGACGCATAGGGGCGCGACGATGAATCCCGTCCAGAAGCCGAAGCGGCGGCTGATCTCGAAGCCAAGATAGGCGCCGAGCATATAAAAGCTGGCGTGCGCGAAGTTCAGGACCCCCATCATGCTGAAGACAAGCGTCAGACCGCTCGCCAGCATGAACAGCAGCATCCCGTAGAGGACGCCGTTCAGGGTCGAGAAGACGATGATCTGGAGCATCGGCGCCAGGTCTCAGCGCGGGATCGAGCGCCGGATCGCGTCAGCGCCGCGCGGCGCCGCGACGGCCCGGCGCGCTGATCGCTAAGGCCGCTCCATCTTGCAGGTGGTCGGCAGGAGCGTGTCCTTCGCCTTGACGATGCCAAGCGTCTTCCAACCCCAGCCGGTACCCTCTTCGTCGAATTTCGCTCCGGGATCCAGCGGGCCGAAGCTGCTGATGTAAATGTCCTGGAAGAACTGATGATCGTCCTTTCGCATCGTCGCTTCGCCGCCATCGAAAGCGGTGACGGTCATTCCCTCGAGTTTGTCGGCGATGGCTTTGGGGTCGTCTGATTTGGCGAGCGCGGAGGCTTTCGCCAACATGCGCATCTCATTGACCGCGCGAGGATAGAACAGCGAGACGCCCTCTTTGGCCCGGAAGTCGGCCTCCCATTTCTGCGCGGATTCGGGGGCCGAATTGGGAACGCCTTCAGTGATCTCGAAAACGCGGTGGGAGAGCCCGGTCTGCTTGATCGCGGTCGGGCCGCCGGCGCCGCCGGCGTAATAAGTGTACCAGTCGGTCTGCAGACCGGCGTCGGCGGCCGCCTTGAGCAAAAGGGCGATGTCCTGCCCCCAATTCCCGGTGATCACGGTATCGGCGCCCGAGGCTTTGATCTTGGCGACGTAAGGAGAAAAATCGGTGACTTTCAAAAGCGGATGCACTTCATCGCCGACAATCTCGATATCCGGGCGCTTCTCGCCCAGCATCGCCCGCGCCTGCTTGCGCACCGACTGGCCGAAGGAATAATCCTGATTGATGAGATAGACCTTCTTGATGTTCGGCCGGTCTTTCATGAAGGTGGTCAACGCGGCCATCTTGATGTCCGAATTGGCGTCCCAGCGAAAATGCCAATAGGAACATTTGTCGTTGGTCAGAACCGGATCGACGGCGGCGTAATTGAGATAGATGATCTCCTTGCCGGGATTTCGGTCGTTGTATTTCGTCACCCAGTCCGTGAGCGCCGCCGCGACAGACGAGCCGTTGCCCTGGGTGATGATGCGAATGCCCTGGTCAGCCGCCTTTTGCGCCTGAATCAGGCTCTCCTGCGGATTGGTCTTGTTGTCGAGCGGGACGATTTCGATTTTCTTGCCGTTAAGGCCACCCTCGGCGTTGAGCTCATCGGCGAGATACTGAAACGTCTTCAAGCCCACTTCGCCGATCGATGCGCCCCCGCCCGAAAGCGGGTCGATATAACCGATCTTCACCGTGTCGTCCGCAAGCGCTGGAACGACGAACAAGCTCGCGCCCACCGCCAAGCCAACCATCCTTGCCTTCATGACGTCCTCCCATTGCCGGCCCCAGCGAAACTGGCCGATTTCGTTGGCGGCTACCATGATCCTACCGAGCCGGATTGTCTAGGCGGGCGGCGATGCGTTGCGGCAACCGCGGCGCGATCGCCAACCGGCGCGGGACGGGGCGCAACTCTTCTTCTACCCCCCGCGAGCCTCGCGCTCTCTCAGCTTGAAGCGCTGGATCTTGCCGGTCGCGGTCTTCGGCAGGTCGGCGATGAAGGCGATGGCGCGCGGATATTTGTAGGGGGCGAGCCGGTCTTTCACGAAGCGCTGGAGTTCGGCTTGATCGGCCGAGGCGCCCTCCTTCAGCACCACGAACGCCTTGGTCTTGACGAGGCCGTCGGCGTCGGGCGCGCCGATCACCGCCGCTTCGAGGACGGACGGGTGCTCAACCAGCGTCGCCTCGACCTCGAACGGGCTCACCCAGACGCCGCCGACTTTCAGCATGTCGTCCGAGCGGCCGGCGTAAGTGTAAGAGCCGTCGGAATTGCGGATGTATTTGTCGCCGCTCTTCGTCCAGCCGCCCTGGAAAGTGTCGCGCGTCTTCGCCCGGTTGCCCCAGTACATCAGCGCCGCTGACGGCCCCTGGATGTAGAGATCGCCAGGCTCTCCCTCCGGCGCGGCGCGCCCGTCCTCGCCGCGCAATTCGATGTCGTAACCCGGAACAGGCCAGCCGGTTGAGCCGTAGCGCACCTTGTCCGGGCGGTTGGAGATGAAGATGTGCAGCATTTCTGTCGAGCCAATGCCGTCGACGATGTCGATGCCGAAATGGCGCTTGAAGCGCTCGCCGATCTCGGCCGGCAGCGCTTCGCCGGCGGACGACACGAGCCTCAACGCCACCTCCTCGCGCTTCGGCAAGAGGTTCGAGGCGAGCATGCCGGCGAAGGCGGTCGGCGCGCCGTAGAAGACGGTCGGCTTGATCCCGCCGACGCCGCCCAGCCAGCGCCTGAACACCGCCTCCGGCGTCGGCCTCTCGGCCATGAGCAGCGTCGTCGCCCCGACACTCATGGGAAAGGTCAGCGCGTTACCGAGGCCGTAGGCGAAAAAGAGCTTGGCCGCCGAGAAGCAGATGTCGCTCTCCTTGAGATCCAGAATCGCCTTGCCGTAGAGCTCGGTCGTCCAATAGGGGTTGGCGTGCGAATGCACCGTCCCCTTCGGCCGGCCGGTCGAGCCCGACGAATAGAGCCAGAAGGCGGGATCGTCGGCGTGGGTGCGGGCGGGCTTCAAAAGCGGCGCCGCGCGAGCGAGAAAGTCCTCGAACGCGATTTCGGCATGGTCGAGCGGCGCCGCCGGGCGAGAGACCACGACGGTCGCGACTTCGTGGTCCGATTTGGCCATCGCGGCCTTGAGCGCCGGCTTCAGCGCGCCGCTGACGAAGGCGGTCTGGGCGCGCGAGTGCTCGAGCATGTAGGCGAGATCGTCGGCGGTAAGCAGAGTGTTGACCGCCACCGGAACCGCGCCTGCAAGCATCGCGCCTAAGAAGGCGACCGGCCAATCGGCGCTGTCCTGCATCAGCAAGAGCGCGCGCTCCTCGCGCTTGACGCCGCACTCCTTCAATGCCGCTGCGAATCGCCGGACACGGTCGTCGAGCTCGCCAAAATTGACCGCGCCGGCATCGTCGATGAACGCCGCCTTGCCAGGGCGCCCGCCGTTGGCGGCCAAAAGATAGGCGGCGAAATTGAACGCCTCCGGCGGCGGTTCGACGGCGCTCATGCTCATCGGCGTCTCCTCAGGTCCCGTCCGTGGCTCGCGTCAAGACTTGCGTGCCTTGGTTTGATGCAGTATTGTGCATCATCTCCTCTTAGGGGCGCGTAAGAATCTTGTCAAACAACCTGGCGCCATCGCCGGTCGAAGCCGAAGCCGCCGCGCCTCGCGTCGGGCCCGAGAATTCGTCTTCGAAGTCATCCGCGGAGGCGGGCGAAAGCCCGAACGGCGCCGCGGCGCCGGCCGCGGTCGAGACCGCGGACGGGCGGAGGGAGCCGTTTCTCGCTGCGCTCGGCGAGCGCGTGAGGGCTTTGCGCGCGCGTCGCGGGCTCACGCGCAAGGCCGTTGGGCGGGCGACCGGTGTGTCCGAGCGGCACCTCGCCAACCTCGAATATGGCGTCGGCAACGCCTCGATCCTCATTCTCCTCAACGTGACTCGGGCGCTGCAATGTTCGCTGGCGGAGATCCTGGGCGATGTCACCACAAGCTCGCCCGAATGGCTGATGCTGCGCGAAATGCTCTCGGACCGTGACGAGGCGACGCTGCGCCGGGTGCGGCTCGCGGCCTCCGAGGTCGTTGGCCTCGCGCCGCCGCGCGGCGGCGAAGCCGCCGCCGCCCGCGCATCGCGGATCGCGCTCATCGGCCTGCGCGGCGCCGGCAAATCGACGCTCGGGCGGATGCTGGCGGAAGACCTCGACTTTCCGTTCGTCGAGCTCAGCCGCGAGATCGAGAAGCTCGCCGGCTGCAGCATCAGCGAGATTCTCGGCCTCTACGGCCAGAACGCCTATCGCCGCTACGAACGGCGCGCGCTCGAAGAGGCGATCGAGGCCTATCCCGAGGCTGTCATTGCGACCGCGGGCGGCCTCGTCTCCGATCTCGGCAGCTTCAACCTTCTTCTACGTCGCTCGCTTTCGATCTGGCTCAAGGCCGACCCCGAAGACCATATGAGCCGGGTCGCCGCCCAGGGCGATCTGAGGCCGATGGCGGCGAGTCGCGAAGCGATGGAGGATCTCCGATCGATCCTCGCCGGCCGGACGGCGTTCTATTCGAAGGCCGACATGCACATCGACACCAGCGCGCAATCGCTCATCGAGACCTTCGACATCCTGCGGACGCAGGCGCGCGAGGCGATCGGCCTCCCGGTCACGTAAAGAACGCCTGAGGCGCTTGCCGGCCGACCAGGAATGCATTATGGTGCAGCCCTTGCATTAAATTGCCTATTAACGGGAGCGCCATGAACCGGGTCGATTATCAAACCTCGCCGGAGCGCTACCGGCACTGGAAGCTCAAATTCGACGGGCCGGTGGCGACGCTGCTCGCCGATTTCGACGAGGACGCCGGGGTGCGTCCCGGCTACAAACTCAAGCTCAACAGCTACGATCTCGGCGTCGACATCGAACTCGCCGACGCCCTCAACCGCATCCGCTTCGAGCGCCCGGAAGTGCGCGCGGTCGTCATCTCGAGCGCCCGCGACCGGGTGTTCTGCTCGGGCGCCAACATCTTCATGCTCGGCCTCTCGAGCCATGCGTGGAAGGTCAATTTCTGCAAATTCACCAACGAGACCCGCAACGGCCTCGAGGACTCGTCGAAGCACGACGGGCTGAAGTTCCTGGCCGCCGTCAACGGCTCGTGCGCCGGCGGCGGCTATGAGCTGGCGCTGGCCTGCGACGAGATCATTCTCGTGGACGACCGCTCGAGCGCGGTCAGCCTGCCCGAGGCGCCGTTGCTCGGCGTACTGCCGGGCACTGGCGGTCTCACGCGGCTGACCGACAAGCGCCATGTCCGCCACGACCTCGCGGATGTCTTCTGCACCACCAGCGAAGGCGTGCGCGGCGAAAAGGCGCTGGCCTGGCGCCTCGTCGACGCGATCGCCAAGCCCGCGCAATTCGCCGCGGCGGTGCGCGAGCGCGCATTGACTCTCGCCGCCACCAGCGACCGGCCGCCATCGGCCAAGGGTATCGCGCTCACGCCGATCGAGCGCGTGATCGAAGCCGACTCCTTGCGCTATTCGCACGTGACGGTCTCAATCGACCGCGCCGCGCGCGCGGCGACATTCACGATTCATGGGCCCAGCGGCGATGAACCGCGGGACATCGCCGCCATCGAGGAAAAGGGCGCGGCCTGGTATCCGCTGGCGCTCGCCCGGGAGCTCGAGGACGCGATTCTGTCGATGCGCACTAACGAGCTCGACATTGGCGTGTGGCTGATCAAGACCGAAGGCGATATCTGGGCCGTGCTGGGGATGGACGCGATGCTCCAAGCGTTCAGGGGTCATTGGCTGGTGCGCGAAACGATTGGTTACCTGCGCCGCACCTTCAGCCGGCTCGACGTCACCTCGCGCAGCCTGTTCGCGCTCGTCGAGGAGAGTTCGTGCTTCGCCGGCGCGCTGTTCGAGCTCGCGCTCGCCTGCGACCGTATCTACCATCTGGCGCTGTCCGGGGCCGAAGCGGCCCCCAAAATCGCGCTGAGCTCGGCGAATTTCGGCGATTATCCGATGGCGAGCGGCCAGAGCCGTCTCGGGCGCCGCTTCTATGACGAAAAGCCGGCGCTCGAGGCGCTGAAACCCGCTTTCGGCCGGCCGCTCGACGCCGAGGAGGCATTCGCCCTCGGCCTCGCCACCAGAATTCCCGACGACATCGACTGGGCGGACGAGATCCGCATCGCGGTCGAAGAGCGGGCGTCGATGAGCCCCGATGCGCTGACCGCGCTCGAAGCGAATCTGCGCTTCGGCGGCCCGGAGACTTTGGCCACCCGCGTCTTCGGCCGCCTCACCGCCTGGCAGAACTGGGTCTTCCAGCGTCCGAACGCGGTCGGCGACAAGGGCGCGCTCAAGGTCTACGGCAAGGGCGAAAAGGCCGCGTTCGACTGGGATCGAGTGTGATGGAGGCGCCCGTCGCCGAAGTCATCAGGCAGCACCTGATCGATCCGGAAATCTGCATCCGCTGCAACACCTGCGAATCGACCTGCCCGGTCGGCGCGATCTCGCATGATGCGCGCAACTATGTGGTAGACGCGAACATCTGCAATTCATGCATGGCCTGTATTCCGCCCTGTCCGACCGGCAGCATCGACAACTGGCGGGCAATGCCGCGGGCGCGGGCCTACAGCACCGAGGCGCAGTTCGGCTGGGACGTCTTGCCGGCGGAATTAAGCGCTGACGAGCTGGTTCTGGCAGGCGCCGCTCCCAGCGCGACCGAGACGACCCAGGCGCCGCCAAGCGCAGCGAGCGGCGACGGCTCGGTCGACGTCGGCGCCTGCGCCGCCGTGAGCCCGCCCTGGTCGGCCGAGCGGCCGGTCGCCAATCTCTATGGACCGAGGGCGGCGGCGAGGTCGGTCCTGGCCACAGTCGTCGGCAACGTGCGGGTGACGGACGTCGGCAAGGACTACGACACCCATCACATCGTACTCGATTTCGGCTCGGCCCCGTTCCCGGTGCTCGAAGGCCAGTCGATCGGCGTCGTCCCTCCGGGCGCCGACGCCGACGGGCGGCCGCACTTTCCACGCCAGTATTCGGTCGCGAGCCCGCGCAACGGCGAGCGGCCGGGCTATAACAATCTCTCCCTCACCGTGAAGCGGGTTCTGGAAGATCATCAGGGCCGCCCCGTCCGCGGCGTCGCCAGCAACTATCTCTGCAACCTCGCCGTCGGCGACACCGTCGAAGCGATCGGACCGTTCGGCGTGAGCTTTCTCATGCCCAATCATCCGAAAAGCGCGATCGTGATGATCTGCACCGGCACCGGCAGCGCGCCGATGCGGGCGATGACCGAATGGCGCCGGCGCCTCAGCAAGTCCGGCAGGTTCGAAGGCGGCAAGCTCATGCTCTTCTTCGGCGCGCGCACCAAGGAGGAACTGCCGTATTTCGGCCCGCTCCAGAACCTGCCGAAGGACTTCATCGACATCAACTTCGCGTTCAGCCGCACGCCGGGCGCGCCCAAGCGCTACGTGCAGGACGCGATGCGCGAGCGGGCGGTCGATCTCGCCGCCCTCATCGCCGACACGGAAGCCTATTTCTACGTCTGCGGCCTCAAGGCGATGGAGGAGGGCGTCGTGAGGGCGCTGCGCGACATCGCGGTCGAGGCCGGACTCGACTGGGAGACCCATGGGCCAGCGCTCAAGCGCGACGGACGGCTGCATCTGGAAACGTACTGACCGCACGACCAACCCGAGGAGGAACCGATGAGCGCTGAAGACACCGTTGGCGACGCTGCCGGCGCCATCTCCGCTGACCGTTTCGTTGAGATCAACTACGACGACGTGATCCCGAACAACGTTGCGCTTGGCTCCGACAAACAGCTCCAGCGCGCGCTCGAGGGCTGGCGGCCTAACTATCTCGGCTGGTGGAACGGCATGGGCCCGGTCGGTTTCCAGTCCTCCGACGTCTATTTGCGCACTGCCGTCGGGGTCGATCCCGCCGGCTGGGCCAAGTTCGGCTACGTGAAAATGCCGGCCTATCGCTGGGGCATTCTTCTCGCGCCCAAGGTCGAGGGCCGCACGATCCCGTTCGGCCGCCATAAGGGCGAGCCCACCTGGCAGGAAGTGCCGGGCGAGCACCGCGCGCTGCTTCGCCGGCTCATCGTCGTCCAGGGCGACACCGAGCCGGCCTCGGTCGAGCAGCAGCGCTTCCTCGGCGCAACCGCGCCGAGCCTTTACGACATGCGCAACCTCTTCCAGGTCAATGTCGAGGAAGGCCGCCACCTGTGGGCGATGGTCTATCTGCTGGTCAAGTATTTCGGCAAGGACGGGCGCGAGGAGGCGCAGGCCCTGCTCGAGCGCCAGAGCGGGCAGATCGACAACCCGCGCATCCTCGGCGCGTTCAACGAGCGCACCCCCGACTGGCTCTCGTTCTTCATGTTCACCTTCTTCACCGACCGCGACGGCAAGATGCAGCTCGCCGCGCTCGCGGAGAGCGGCTTCGATCCGCTGTCGCGCACCTGCCGGTTCATGCTGACCGAGGAAGCCCATCACATGTTCGTCGGCGAGACCGGCGTCCAGCGGACAATCGAGGCGACTTGCGCGGCGATGGTCAAAGCGGGGATCAAGGACCCACATGACATCGAGGCGGTGCGCAAGCTCGGCGTGGTCGATCTGCCGCTTTTGCAGCGCAAGCTGAACTTCCACGCCTCGGTGACCCGCGACCTGTTCGGGGCCGAAATCTCCTCTAACGCCGCCGAGGCGTTCAGCGCCGGCATCAAGGGCCGCTTCAACGAAGCGAACCTCAAAGGCGACGATCATCTGCTTCAGGACGCGACCTATCCGGTCACCCGCGTCGTCGATGGCAAGACTGTCGTCGAACAGGAGCCGGCTTTGCGCGCCCTCAACGCGCGGCTGCTCGACGATTTCATCGTCGATTGCCAGGGCGGGATCGACCGCTGGAACAAGTCGGTCGAGAAGGCCGGCGTCGCCTTCAAATTCGTTCAGCCGCACAAGGGCTTCAACCGCAGGATCGGCGAGTTCGCGGGCAAGCGCATAAGTCCGGCCGGCGAAGTCCTGACGGAGGAGGAGTGGAAAGCGAAGAGCGGCGACTGGCTGCCCAACGACGATGACATGCGGTTCATCGCTTCGCTGATGAAGCCCTGCCACGAGCCGGGCAAATATGCGAGCTGGATCGCGCCCCCGCGCGTCGGCGTCAACAACCAGCCCGGCGACTTCGAATATGTGAGGATCGCCTGAGGCCGGAACCCAGGGGCAGGGTGAGGATGGCGAGGGCAGGGCCTTGAGCGGGCGCCCAATCACTTTGGGGGAAGGTGGCCGGCGAAGCCGCCCGGATGAGCGCCGTTAACGCGCTGTCCAAAAATTTCTGCGACATTTGCTTGCTGAGAAAGAGAATATGTGCTATCTATTATTCTGGTTCGCCGGATCGAGGCCGCGCCTCGGCCGAACCGCCGAGCCGGGGAAAACGTGATGGGACATCCGCTTGAGACAACCTGAACACAACCTCGGACCCCCGACTCGGATTTTTTTCATTTTTTCCACGGTAACCCTTTGAAATTTCCGGATTCCGAAAAGCAAGTGAAACCAGATTCAAGCGATTTCATTTTCTCCGGCTTTTATTGTTTCGGCTTGCCCAGGGAGGAAGTCGCGCTCAGGTTGTATCCGCAATCGCGAGAACGCGATCAAGGTTTAAGCCGGTCCTCGCTTTCGAGCGCGCGCCTGACCGTCGGCCATCCGGTCGGGTTGATCGAGCACCCCGGGGAAGGCGTGCGGATCGACGCGGTCGATGTCCATCCCGCGGGCGATGGTGAAGAGGTCGGGGTCGGCGATCATGTAGGCCTCGCCCGTCACCCACGGGCTGCGCAGCATCTCGCGCTCGGTCAGCACGCCGCGTTCGGTGATGAGCGCCGGCGCCCGGCCCTTCGGATTGATCTTGAGGTAGCCGGGCTTGGTCTACTCGGCCATGGCGAAATCGATGAAGCGCGTGTCGAACGCGGCGCCCGCCTCTTCGAGCGCGATATGCGAGGCGAGGGCGCAAGTATTGGTGGCGTAATAAAGGGTGAGGATGAAGGCCCGCGGTACTTGATAGGCGGCGTTCGCCGCCGCTTCTATAACGTCACGATCATGCCCCGCCGTTCAAGCTCGACGACGACCCGGTCCGCGAGAGCCTCCGGCGCCTCGGCGGCGGAGTCGAGAATGAGCTCCGGCGCTTCCGGCCTCTCGTACGGCTGGTCGACGCCGGTGAAGTTCTTGATCTCGCCGGCCAGCGCCCGCCGGTACAGGCCTTTGGGATCGCGGGCGATCGCTGTCTCGAGCGGCGCATCGACAAAGATCTCGATGAACTCTCCCTTCGCCGCAGTGTCGCGGACAAGCCGCCGCTCGGCCCGGAACGGCGAAATGAACGAACAGAGCACGATGAGCCCGGCGTCGGTCATCAGCTTCGCCACTTCGCCGACGCGGCGGATGTTCTCGACCCGGTCGGCGGCGGTGAAACCCAAATCCTTGTTCAGGCCGTGGCGGACGTTGTCGCCGTCGAGGAGCGCGGTATGCACGCCCCGGGCATGAAGCCTGGCCTCGACCAGGTTGGCGATCGTCGACTTTCCCGCTCCGGAGAGCCCGGTGAACCACAAGATCGCGGGTTTCTGATGTTTGAGCGCGGCATGCGCCTCGCGGCCGACCGTGGCGCCATGCCGATGCACGTTGGTCGCGCGCCTGAGTCCATGAACGATCATCCCCGCGGCGGCAGTTTCGTTGGTCGCCCGGTCGATGAGGATGAAGGCGCCGGTTGCGCGATTGTCGGCATAGGAATCGAAGGCGACCGGCATGGTCGTTGCGATGTTGCACAGGCCGACTTCATTGAGATCGAGCTGCTTCGCAGCGAGCTTGTCGAAATTGTTGACGTCGAGACGGTGCTTGAGCTCGGTGATCTGGGCCGGCACGGTGCGCGCGCCGATCTTCATCAGATACGAGCGGCCGGGCAGCATGGCGTCGGCGCTCATCCAGATCAGATGCGCGGTGAACTGATCGGCGACCTCCGGCCGGCTCTCGGGCGTCGAAAGCACGTCGCCCCGCGCAATGTCGATCTCGTCGGCAAGCGTGAGGGTGATCGCATCGCCCGCCTCGGCGGCCTCGACTTCCCGATCGCCGATGAGGATGCCAGCGACCGCGCTCCGCCGGCCCGAATCGGCGGCCACGATCGCGTCCCCCCGCGCCACCCGTCCGCTCGGGACCGTGCCGGCGAAGCCGCGAAAATCATGGTGCGGTCGGTTGATCCATTGGACCGGCATCCGGAACGGCGCGCTGCGGCGATCCTCCTCGACCTCGATCCGCTCGAGATGACCGAGCAAATGCGGCCCTGCGTACCAGGGCGTGCGCGCGCTGAGCGAGGAGACATTGTCTCCGTACCGGGCCGAGATCGGCAGCGCGACCAGCGAGCGGAAGCCGAGCGTCGCGGCGAATTTGCGGTAGTCGGCCTCGATCCGGCGGAACACCGCCTCGCTGAAGTCGACAAGATCGATCTTATTCACCGCCAGCACGACGTGGCTCACGCCGAGGAGCGAAACGATGATCGAATGGCGGTGGGTCTGCGTAAGCAGGCCCTTGCGCGCGTCGACAAGCGCAATCGCGAGATCGGCGTTGGAGGCGCCGGTCGCCATGTTGCGGGTATACTGCTCATGGCCGGGCGCGTCCGCGACGATGAACGAGCGCCTCTCGGTCGCGAAGTAGCGATAGGCGACGTCTATGGTGATGCCCTGCTCGCGCTCGGCTTCGAGTCCGTCAACGAGGAGCGCGTAGTCGACGCCGTCCGCGATCGAGCCGAATTTCTTCGAGTCGCGCTCGAGCGCCGCCAGCTGGTCGTCGAAGATCAGTTTCTGCTCGAACAAGAGCCGCCCGATCAGCGTCGACTTGCCGTCGTCGACCGACCCGCAGGTGAGGAGACGCAGGGTCGGGAGGGCCGCCTCCGTCCGCGCGACGGCCATCAGAAATACCCTTCGCGCTTTTTCTTTTCCATTGACGAGGCTTCGTCGGAATCGATGAGGCGGCCTTGACGCTCGGAAGTGGTGGTCTTGCGCATTTCGGCGACGATGTCGTGGAGAGTGTCGGCCTCGGACTCGATCGCGCCGGTCAAGGGATAGCAGCCGAGGGTGCGGAAGCGCACCCGCCGCATCTGCGGGCGCTCGCCGGGCTCGAGCGGCAGCCGGTCGTCGTCGACCATGATGAGCGCGCCCGCCCGCTCGACGATCGGCCGCAGCTTCGAGAAATAGAGCGGGACGACCGGAATGGCCTCGGCCAGCACATATTCCCAGACGTCGAGCTCGGTCCAGTTGGAGAGCGGAAAGACGCGCATCGATTCGCCCTCACGCAGGCGGGTGTTGAACAGCCGCCAGAGCTCCGGGCGCTGGTTGCGAGGGTCCCACGCATGCGCGGCGGAACGAAAAGAGAAGATGCGCTCTTTCGCCCGGCTCTTCTCCTCGTCCCGCCGCGCGCCGCCGAACGCGGCGTCGAATCCGCCGCGGTCGAGCGCCTGTCTGAGCGCTTCGGTTTTCATCACCTGGGTGTGCAGTTGTGAGCCCGAGGCGGTCGGCGATATGCCGCGCCTGACGCCGTCCTCGTTGATGTGGACGATCAGATCGAGGCCCAGCCGGCGCGCGGTCTCGTCGCGGAACGCGATCATCTCGCGGAACTTCCAGGTCGTGTCGACATGAAGCAGTGGGAACGGGGGCTTGGCGGGATGGAACGCCTTCATCGCGACGTGAAGCATGACGCTCGAATCCTTGCCGATCGAATAGAGCATGACGGGATTGCGCATTTCGGCGACGACTTCCCGCATGATGTGAATCGACTCGGCCTCCAGTCGCCGGAGATGAGCCGGCAATTCGCTCGTCATCGAGAATTCCCTTGAGAAGGGGGGCTACATAGGCGGCTTCCCGACTGAAGGCAACCATTTAAACTATAAAGGGAAGGTGTTAGTTGCGTATCACCATATTGCCATGTTTATCCGCCTTCAATTTCGGGGACGCGGTCCAAGGGGGCCGTCGATCATCTGCCCACATTCTTGTCGTCCTTGGCTGCGCTTTTGGCCGGGCCGAGCGCACCATGTGGGATCGTCCACGTCAGCGTAGAGATTGGTTCATATGTAAACTCGAACATGATTAGCGAAGAAATCTACGTCGAAATTGTTCTCATTTCTTAGCGTCAATATCAGCATAGGTTGTCTAGGCGCGCCATTGAAAAGGGTAATTTCTCTCTTTTCCTCTATTAAAGGAACCATGTCGAAAACCTTTGGGTTTGGTTCTACCGACACATCAAAATATGACGTGGGCACCGCGTTGGACCCCCACCAAAACGTGAATTCCTGGCTCTTCTTAGCTGGAACCGTATAAACGCCCGTTTTAAGCTCGACGTTAGCCATGATGATTCTCCTCTGATGGGGACTACCGCCCAAGAAGGAAAGACGCTGCGTAGTTTAGACTGTCTCAGTCCATCAGTAAAGCCAGTGATCAAGTATGGCGGTGGTCGACAGGTGATTCAAATCGACCCGTTGCTGCTCTTTGCCAAGGCCGATTGCCAAGGCCGAAAAAATCACCACAACGGTCCGCGCCGGCTGATCCCGATCGCTTTGCGGCCAGAAAAGGGACTGGATGCAACGTGAGCCTACCGCGATCGTCTCAATGGGCGCAGCCGCGCTTCGATTCACGACAATCCGCACACACGTCCACATTCAAACCGAGACGCTGACCCCGGCGCCTCCGCGTTGACTTGAGCCGCATTGCCGCCCATCGATAGGCGGCCAAAAGGGAGAAGCCGCGTGTCCAATCCGGTAATCATGGCGCCCTCGATTCTGTCGTCGGACTTCTCGCGCCTCGCCGAGGAGGTGGAGGCGGTCGCCGCCGCCGGCGCCGACTGGATCCATCTCGACGTGATGGATGGCCATTTCGTGCCCAACATCACCTTCGGGCCCCCGGTCGTCGCGGCGCTGCGGCCGCATACGACGAAGCCGTTCGACTGCCACCTGATGATCGAGCCCTGCGATCCCTATCTCGAAGACTTCGCCAAGGCGGGCGCCGATCACATCACCGTCCACGCCGAGGCGACCAGGCATCTCGACCGCTCGCTGCAGGAAATCCGTAGGCTCGGCAAGAAGGCCGGGGTCGCCATCAATCCGGCGACGCCGGAGAGCGCGGTAGAATATGTTCTCGACCGTCTCGACATTATCCTGGTCATGACCGTCAACCCGGGCTTTGGCGGCCAGGCGTTCATTCCGGCGATGCTCGACAAGGTCGCCCGGGTCAAGCGGATGATCGGCGAGCGCGAGATCATGATTGAGGTCGACGGCGGGGTCGCCGCTGAGACCGCGCCGCTTCTGGCGCGCGCCGGCGCGAATGTGTTCGTCGCCGGCTCGGCGGTTTTCGAGGGCGATCCGAATGCGTATGCGGACAACATCCGCGCGATCCGCGCCGCCGCATGAGCCTGGCGCCTTGTGCCGATCCGCGCAGGCGTTTACTTCCAGCCGGATTTTGCGGCGCGACAACCCCAAGGGAACAACGATGCTGCAATCCCTTCTCGCCGAAGGCCGGCCGCTTTTGGCCGACGGCGCAACCGGCACCAATCTCTTCGCCATGGGCCTCACCTCGGGCGGCAGCCCGGAGCTTTGGAACGCCGACCATCCCGACCGGACCCAGAGCCTGCATCAGGCTTTCGTCGCGGCCGGCGCGGACATCATCCTGACCAACAGCTTCGGCGCCAATCGCCGCCGCCTGATGCTTCACGGCCTCGAAGCCCGCGCCCGCGAGCTCAACCGCCTCGCCGCCCGCATCGCCCGCAAGGTCGCCGAGGCCGCGGGGCGGCCGGTCGTCGTCGCCGGATCGGTCGGCCCGACCGGCGATCTCCTGGTGCCGCTCGGGCCCTTGAGCGAAGAGGAGGCGATCGAGGTCTTCGCCGAGCAGATCGAGGGCCTGCGCGAAGGCGGCGCGGACGTCGCCTGGATCGAGACCATGTCCGCCGGGGAAGAGATCCGCGCGGCGGCGCGGGCGGCGGCGAAATGCGGCATGCCGTTCACCATCACCGCCAGCTTCGACACCGCCGGCCGCACGATGATGGGCGTCGCGCCCACCGCCTTCGGCGCGCTCGTCGAAGGCTTCGATCCCCCGCCGATCGCCTATGGCGCGAATTGCGGCGTCGGCGCCTCGGATCTTCTGGCTGGGATCCTCGCCATGAGCGCGGGCAAAACGCCGGTTGCGCCGGGCGCGGCGCTGATCGCCAAGGCCAACGCCGGAGTGCCGCAATGGCATGGCTCGCAGATCCACTATTGCGGCACGCCGGAGCTGATGGAAGCCTATGCCCGGCTCGCCGTCGATTGCGGCGCGCTTATCGTCGGCGGCTGTTGCGGCAATACGGCGGCCCATGTGGCCGCGATGCGGCGCGGCCTCGACGCTCACAAAGCCGGGTCGCGTCCCGACCTCGAGGCGATTGTCGCCGCGCTTGGTCCGCTGGTGGCGCCGCCCGCAGTGGAAGCGGCCGGACGGATGCGCCGGCGCGAGCTGGCATGAACGCAAGGGCCGAACGCCGCGCCCGAAGCGCCGCGGGCAGGCCCGAACCCGTCCCGCCGCCGGAACCTGTCCGCGAGCCCTTGACCGCCCCTTCAGGGCCGCAGGTGTTCGACGTCGATGCGGCCGGCGCGGGCGAGCGGCTCGACCGTTTCCTCGGTCGCGCGGCGGCCGCGCGTCGGCTTGCGCTGTCGCGCACCCGGCTCAAGGCGCTGATCGAGGCCGGCGAAGTGAGCCTCGACGGAAGTGTCGCGCGCGATCCCGCGATCCGGCTCGCCGAGGGGGCGCGGATCGCCTTCGAGGCGCCGTCGGCGGAAGAATCGCCGCTTGCCGGCGAGGACTTGCCTCTCGCCGTCGTTTACGAGGACGAGCATCTGATCGTGATCGACAAGCCGGCCGGGCTCGTCGTCCACCCGGCGCCGGGCCACGCGGCGGGCACGCTCGTCAACGCGCTGATCCGCCATTGTGAGGCGAGTCTCTCGGGCGTCGGCGGGGTCAGGCGGCCGGGCATCGTACACCGACTCGACAAGGATACCTCCGGGCTGCTCGTCGCCGCCAAGTCCGACGCCGCGCATCGGGGGCTCGCCGAGCTCTTCGCCGATCACGGCCGGACGGGCTCGCTCGAGCGCGAATATCTCGCCCTCGTCTGGGGCGGCTTCGACAGCCCCGCCGGCAGGATCGCGGCGCCGATCGGCCGCGATCCGCGCCATCGGCAAAGGATGGCGGTCGTCGCCGAAGAGCGCGGCCGCCACGCCGCGACCCATTGGCGGCTCGAAGAGGCCCTCGATCCGGCGAGCCTTATCGCTTGCCGGCTCGAGACCGGGCGGACGCACCAGATCCGTGTCCACATGGCCTCGATCGGTCATCCGCTCCTGGGTGATTCGGTCTACGGCGCGGGTTTTAAGACCAAGGCGGCGGTTCTCGGAGAAGCCGCCAGGTCGGCGCTCGCCGTGCTTGGCCGACAGGCGTTGCACGCCTCTGTGTTGGGTTTCGAGCACCCCGTCACCGGCGAGACGCTTCGCTTTGAGAGTCCGCCGCCGCAAGATTTTTCCAAATTGGTCAGAGCCTTGCGCGCTCAAATGTAACAATAAGGCTCCCGCCGGCGAAATGGGGATGAGCAAAAGTTAATCCCCTTGCCCTTGAACACCGCGCGTCGGCCCTTATTCGGCCACGCTTGCTCGACCACAATATGTTCAACCGGCCATAGCGCCGACGGAGACGGGCTCAAGCCGAGCTCCGAAATCAGAGGAAAACATGGCCGCGTCGCTTCCCATCATTGCGGGCGAATCGGGACTTGCCCGCTATCTGCAAGAGATCAAACGGTTCCCGATGCTGGAGCCGCAGGAGGAATACATGCTCGCCAAGCGCTGGCGCGAGCACGGCGACCGCGAGGCTGCCCACAAGCTCGTCACCTCGCATTTGCGGCTGGTCGCCAAGATCGCCATGGGCTATCGCGGCTACGGACTGCCGATCGGCGAGGTGATTTCCGAGGGCAACGTCGGCCTGATGCAGGCGGTCAAGCGTTTCGAGCCGGACAAGGGCTTCAAGCTCGCGACCTACGCCATGTGGTGGATTCGCGCCTCGATCCAGGAATACATCCTGCGCTCATGGTCGCTGGTCAAAATGGGCACTACCGCGAGCCAGAAGAAGCTGTTCTTCAATTTGCGCAAGGCCAAGAGCCGGATTTCCGCGCTCGACGAGGGCGATCTGCGCGACGACCAGGTCGAATCGATCTCGAAGCGGCTCGGCGTCGGCAAGCAGGACGTCATCGAGATGAACCGGCGGCTCGGCGGCGACGCCTCGCTCAATGCGCCGCTGCGCGACGGCGGCGAGGGCGAGTGGCAGGACTGGCTCGTCGACGAAAGCGCCGACCAGGAATCGCAACTGGCCGACCGCGAGGAATCGGACGCCCGGATGGGCGCGCTGCGCAGCGCGCTGACCGTCCTCAATCCGAGGGAGCGCCGCATTTTCGAGGCCCGCCGCCTCGCCGACGAGCCGATCACGCTCGAGGAGTTGTCGGCCGAATTCGGCGTGTCCCGCGAACGCGTGCGGCAGATCGAGGTAAGGGCGTTCGAAAAGGTGCAGGAGGCGGTCAAGGCCGGCGTCGCCAGGGCGCAAGCGCCGAGGAACCGCTCGCCTGCCGCACTACCGGCCCGGTGAGGAGAGTGAGGCAGGCCCGAATTGCGGTCGGCGCGGGAATTTGTCGCGCGGGGCCGCAGGATCTGAAGTAGGCTTGCGCAATCTCGGATTGCCCTCGCCGAATCGAACAGGCCGCCTCATGCCTTCCATCCGTTTCCGCCCGAGCCGATCGCGCCGGCGTTTCGCGCCGGCGTCGCTCGCGGCATTGGCGCTGTGCGCGTTTCCCGCGTTCGCCGCCGACCGGCCCGCCACGCCCGAGGGCGCAGGTGCGCTCAGAGCTCTGATCGCCAAATATTTGCCCGCGGCGCAGGCTGGCGCGTCCCCGCTTGTGACAGTGACGCCCGAAGGCGCCGACTATCTCATCTCCGCCGACCTCAGCGCGCTCAACGCGATTCTTAAAGAGACGGGCGTGTCCTACGATCCGGCGACCATCGCCTACAAGGCGGTGGAACAGGATGACGGGAATTGGCGGCTCACGATGGATTCGCCTCCCCGCATCGTTTTTCATTCCGAGAAGGCGAAAGGCAGCGTCGACCTGACAAATTTCCGCTCGACGGCGTTGCTCAGTCCGGCCATCGCCTGGCTCCTCAGTGGCTCGGCGAGCGCGGATAAAGGGACCGTCGAGATTCAGGCGCCGAAGGGCGAGCAGTCGATCGACTTCGGCGCCGTTCAGGAGAACGTCACGACCAACGTCGGCGGCGACGGCTCGGTTTCGACGCTGGTGAAGGAGGACATTTCCGACATTGGCTTCAAGGCGACCGGGGTCGGAAAGAATGACGCTCCAATCAACATTACCGGACGGTCGGACAGGGCGCTTATAGATCTCGGCTTCGAAGGGTTCAAAAGCCGAAAGGCGTTCGATCTGTGGGGCCTTCTGGCTTCTCACGCCTCGCGCGTCGATCTTGCCCCCCACGAGGCGGAGTTGAAGGGCCTGCTCAGAGAGCTTGCGGCCCCGGGTCTCAAGTTCGCCGAGGCGATCGAGGCCCAGAAAACCCTCGTCACCTCGTCCATCGGCGCGATTGCGCTGGCCGACGCCAAATATCGGCTTGGCGTGACCAATGCGGGGCCCAGCAGCTCGATCAGGCTCGGCGTTTCGGCCGAGGGTTTGAGTCTGCCGGTCGGGCTCGTCCCGCCCGGCGCAGACGACCTCATCCCGTCGAAGATCGACGTCGTGGCGATCCTCAAGGGCGTGGATCTTGCTGCGGCGGCGAATAGCTGGATCGACGCCCTCAGCCTTCGAGGCGACGGACCCATCATTACGGATGAGGACACCGACAGGGTCGAGGCGGCGCTGCTGAGCGCCGGTCCGATCCGGATCGAATTTGAACCCTCGCATCTCGTCGCGCCCGCGGTCGACGCCGACTTTTCCGGCGTCGTCCGCTTCGACCACGGCAAGCCCGCGACCGCGATGACGGTCCACATGCGCGGATTCGACAAGACGATGGCGGCGGTCAAGGCTCTGGGCCCGGACGTCGCGGCCAAGGTCATGCCCGCCCTCGCCCTCGCCAAGGGGCTCGGCAAGAGCGAAAGCGACGGCAGCCTGAGCTGGCTGGTGGAACTGGGCGCTGACCGGTCGATGATGGTCAACGGCATCCCGTTCGGCAAGGCGCCGGACTGACGGCGCCTCGCCTTTCGCGCGCAGCCCGCAGCGATCGCGACGAGCGGCTTCGTCGGGCCCGTCGCGACGGGCAGACCTGGCGCAACCTGCGCGGGCAAGCGGCGCAAAATAGAGACAAGCCGACGAAAAATGAGAGAAAGCGAAACCGCTTTCTTTTGCTTTTAATTGCTTTTTGAAAACGTGACTTTTCAATGCCTTACCGCCGATTCAAATGGAATTTTTTCCTTCTCCAACCCCAGGTTGTCGAACGCCCGGCAGGTCCTGCGTGCTGTTTCGTCGCAACTGTCGCGCTCCCTTCTTCGGCGGCCTCCGCCGGCAAGCGCCGCGCGCCGGAGGCTGAGATTGTCATTCATTTGCAATCATAGCGCCTCCTTCTGTTTTTGGCAAGAAAATGTCGCTCGAGTTGCGAATTTCCAAGCTTCACGCTGTGGCGTCGACCGATGCGGCGTGCCGTCGATCGAGCGCCGCTCTGAGTATGGTCGGAGGGGGCGACCGGCGAAGTCCGCGCCCGCCTAGAGCGGCTGCGCCTCCCGATCTCATTGCATGGCGACAGCCGATTGACAGCGGCCCAAACGGCAATTTCTTGACGCCGCGACGGCGCCTACTAGGATGGTCTCCCCACCCTCCACTAAACCCGCGCGGCCAGCGCCGAGTAGACGGCGAGCGCAGCGCTCGCCAGCACATTCCAGCCGGCGAGGGACAGTCCGGCGATGCGCAACTGGACTTCATCGCAGCGCACGACCTTGGCCGAATCGAGCGCCTTGACGAGGTCGTTGACGTCGATCGATCCGGTCAGGCCCCCGGTGCAGGCGGTCGGCCCCGCCCACCAATGGTATTCGACCCCGACGTGATAGGCGGCGAGCGCGGCGTTGGCGAGGAACGCCGCCGCCAGCAACGCGAACAAGGCCCGCGCCGCCCCATACGCACTGCGGCTCGCGACAAAGGCGGTAAGCAGGGCCAGCGGCGCCGCGGCGTAGAAAGCGTAGCGCTGGGTGAGGCAAAGCTCGCATGGCTGGTAGCCGAGCCCCTGAAAGATCCAGACTGCGGCGAGGATGGCGAGCGAGACGGCCGCGATGATGAGCGCCCTCAGCCTCTGCGAGGGCGGCAGGACCATTTCCGCGAGCGTCATCTAGAAGACCTTGATCGCGATCACGAAGCCGGCGACGACCAAAGCCGCGAACCCGCCGAGGACGGCGGCGAAATTGCGCTCCATCGCGGCGCGCAAGGGCTCGCCGAACCAGTGGAGGGCGCCTGCCACTATGAAGAACCGCGCCCCGCGCGTGACCACCGACAAGGCGACGAACAGGGGAAAATTATAGCCGAGCAGGCCGCTGACGATCGTCACCAGCTTGTAAGGGATCGGCGTTGCGCCCTTGACCAGGATTACGAGCCATCCCCACTGGGCGTAAGTCTGCTTCAGCGCCTCCATTTTCGCGCCGTAGCCATAGAGGTTGACCAGCCACTGGCCCAGAGTGTCGTAGAGCAGGGCGCCGATGGCGTAGCCGACCATGCCGCCAATGACCGAAGCGACGGTGGCGATGAGCGCATAGCGCCAGGCGCGTCGCGGTTCGGCGAGCGCCATTGGGGCGAGCAGCACGTCGGGCGGAATGGGAAAGAACGAGCTCTCCGCGAAGGCGACCGCGGCGAGGGCGCCTTCCGCGCGCGGACCCTGGGCCAGCGCCTGGAGGCGAGGGTAGAGCGAATCGAACATTGCCGAGCCCAGATTTTTGCGGCGCAACATATAAGCGAGCGCGACGGCGGCGTCCATGCGGCCGAGGTCATTCCGATTCCCTCGCCGATCGAGCGGCTTCTGGCATTGTCAATGCGCCGCCGGCGCGCATTGACCCTCAGCGGCCCCGCGTTCTATATCCGCGCCCGACCGCTTTGGCGCGGGCCCCTATGGCGGAACTGGTAGACGCGTCCGACTCAAAATCGGATTCCGCAAGGAGTGCTGGTTCGATTCCGGCTAGGGGCACCAGATCCTTATCCAGCCATGAGATCCTTCATCACGATTGCCTCGACATGGCGGCGTTCTTGGTGAAGACATCGAGCGACAATCCGCCGAAGCCGTTCCACAGCAGGGTGGCCAGGATGATCGCCAGCATGGCCAGACCGAGGGCGGTCGTCCCATAGACCAGCACCGTCCGGATAACGTTGCGCGCCCGCCGCCGCGGATGGAGGTTGGCCGCGGCGGTCATGTCTTTAACTCCAGGCGCGCGAGCATAAAGAGCGCGGCGGCGAGAACCAGGAACGTGATGACGAACAGGGTGAAGCCGAGCGCGAGCAGGGACGAGGTGAACTGTCCCGGATCCGCGTCGGCGAATCCCCCGTTTCCTCAACGACCCCAACGACATTGGCCCGATTGCCACGGAACGATTGCGGCATCTATAGTGAACATGGCTGCCGGGAAGCCCATTTGAGCCGTATCTGACGCCAGCCCGGGCGCAACGAAAAAACATTGCGGAAGGTCCTTGGCGCTCATCGTGATGATTCGTCGCGGCCGGCGGAATGGAGGGCCTTGATCCGCTCCGTCATGCGGTCCGACGGCGTGGGTTTTGGTTGCGGTCGCGACTGCGGGTCGCGGTTGAAGGCGAGGGCGGTCATGGGGCGGTCACAACCGATCAAGGTCGTGGTGATCGGCGGCGGCTGCGCCTCGATGGCCGCGGCCTTCGAACTGACGCGTCCGGAACACAAAGGGCGATTTCAGCTGACGGTCTATCAGACCGGCTGGCGGCTCGGCGGTAAGGGAGCGTCCGGCCGGGGCCGGGCGGGACGGATCGAAGAACACGGACTGCACATCTGGCTCGGCTACTACGAGAACGCTTTCAAGATTCTGCGCGAATGCTATGCCGAACTCGGCGGCGGGTCGCGCAGCCGCCGCCACGAGGATTGGCGCGACGCGTTTTTCCCCGACCCCTATATTGGGGTTAGCGAGCCGGATCGCAGCGGCGCGGGGTGGGCGCATCTGACCGCCCATTTTCCGCCGGCGCCTGGTTCGCCCGGAGACCCGTCGCCGAGCGATTCGCTCAGCCTGCGAAACTACGTCATTCGATCGGCGATCCTGCTGCGCGTCCTTTTGATTGGCGTCGAAACGGTCAGCCCGCTGGATCGGAAACAGCACGGGGCCGATGAACTCGCCTCGCCCAGGGCGATCATTGAGAAGGCCGCGTTTCTACTGCGTTATGGCTTCTTGGCTACGGCGGCGGCAGCAGTCGAAGCGCTCGCAGTTGTGGAGGCCGGCCTCAAGATGGGCTCGGAGCTTCCGGCCGGCGTGATCCTGCGCCTTGTCGAAGCCGTCGCCGCCAATGTAAAGGCGCGAGTCGAGAATTGGGTCACGGCCGACGACGAAGTTCGCCGCCGGTGGGAGATCGTCGATCTTGTCCTTGCCGTCCTGGTCGGGATCGTGCGCTTCGGCCTGCTTACCGACCCGCGCGGACTCGACGCGATCAACCACTTCGATTGCAGGGAATGGCTGCGGCTAAACGGCGCCTCGCAGCACGCGCTCAACTCGGCTTTTCTGCGCGGGCTTTATGATCTTGTTTTTGCCTACGAAGAGGGCGATCCGAGCCGTCCCCGGCTCGCCGCAGGCGATGCGCTCAGGGGCGGTTTCCGGATGTTTTACACTTACCGGGGCGCGTTCTTCTGGAAGATGCGGGGGGGCATGGGAGATGTGGTCTTCGCCCCCCTCTACCAAATCCTAAGGCGGCGCGGGGTCAGGTTCAAGTTTTTCCATCGTCTCGAGAACGTCAGGCTCTCCAGGCTTGTGCCGGAGGACGGCGGCGAGAGGGCCTACGTGAAGACGCTCGAGTTCAGCGTCCAGGCGAAGGTCCGTGGAGGCCGGGACTATCGGCCTCTCATCGCCGTCAGTGGCCGACCCTGCTGGCCGTCCCATCCCGATTACACACAGCTCGAAAACGGCGCGGCGCTCAAAACGGAGGCGCATAATTTCGAGTCGCATTTGGAGCGGACCAAGGCGGGCGCCCGGACGCTCAGGGTAACGCGCGATTTCGATTTCGTCGTGCTCGGGGTCGGCCTCGGCGCGATCCCCTACGTTTGCAAGGAATTCATTGCCAGAGACTGCCGATGGCGTAAGATGGTTGAGACCGTCAAAACCGTCGCGACCCAGGCGTTCCAGCTCTGGCTCAGCGAGGATTTGCAACAACTCGGGTGGGAGCCGCCGCCGGTGACCCTCTCGGCTTTTGTCAAGCCGTTCGACACCTGGTCGGACATGGGGCAGGTGGTTCCCGCCGAAGGGTGGCGGCGGCCTCCGCAAACCATCGCTTATTTTTGCGGAGCGCTGCACGAGGCCGATGATGGCGAGACCCTTGCAAAAGACGGCTATTATGCCGCGAGCCGCGAGAAAGTTCGCAGCAACGCGCTCGCGTTTCTCGACCATGAGGTGCGTCATCTCTGGCCGAAGTCGACGGCCCCTGAGGGCGGCTTTCGGTGGGAGCTGCTGGTAGACGCGAACGATCAACAATCCGACGAAACGGCGCCTGCGCGCCGCCGGCAGACGCGGGCGCCGGACAGGAGCCGCTTCGATTCGCAGTTCTGGGTCGCGAACGTGAACCCGACCGACCGCTACACTCAGTCTATTCCCGGAAGCGCCGAGCATCGCATATCGCCGCTCGATAATACTTACGACAACCTGACGGTGGCCGGCGACTGGACAAGTTGCGGGCTCAATCTCGGCTGCGTCGAGGCGGCGGTGATGTCGGGGCGGCTGGCGGCGCACGCCCTGTCCGGCTCGCCGGCGCTGGAAGACATCATCGGATACGATCATCCCTGAGCGGCGAGCGTCCGCCGACAATCGGAGAGGCTGAGATGGCTACGAGCAAAAGCCGCATGTCGCGCGAGGAACCAGAGCGCACGGGGCCGAACCGGATGGCCAACGGGACCAGCAATGGATCACGGACGTCCGGGAGGGCGGAGACGGCGCGTGGCGCCGCGAATCATCGCGAGGTCATCAAACGGGCCGTCGAACTCGCCTATCACGTCGTCGACGACCATATCCGCCAGGGCCAGCAAGCGGCCGAGCGCCTGAGCGCGGGAACGTACACTTCGGGAGATTTCGACGACGACCTGCGGATTTGTCTCGATCGCGCGCTCAAGCTGTCGAAGGAGTGGGGCGTCGTGGGGGTTGATTTTTTCGCCGCGCTTCGGCGCATGGCCGGATTCCGCATGGGGCCGGCGCCGGCGGCCCCGGATGTTGCCGTTGAAACGAAATCCAAGCGCCGCGCCGAGGTGAAGTTCCACCTCCGACCGGGCATGAGCCGCTTCAACCCTTTGGTGCCTCCGCTCCATTCTGCCGATCGATCCAAGGAGCCGCTAAACGACGTCCACTTCGAGTTCCGGGATCGCAGTCGTCCTGTGCTCGTTGTCAACATTCCGGACGGCCACCCGCCCGGCGTCTACAACGGCGCGATCGTTGATTCCAAAACGCATGAGCCTGGAGGCTTCATCAGTGTCCGGGTCCTCGAACAAGACCGCCGCTAGGAGCGCGCGCCGGAGCGAAGCGAGCGGGCCGGCGACGCCGCCGCTCGTCGCTGAGCTGCTCGAGGAGTGCCGTCTCGAAGTTCTCGGCGCGATGAAGCCGTATCTAGGGACGGGAGGACCCAGCCCTTACCTCTATGAGCTCGCCGCCGACTATCCTCGGCGCGGCGGAAAGATGATGCGCCCGAGCATCTGCATCGCGACCGCGCGCGCGTTCGGCGCCCGCTCATCGGACGCCGTGCGCTCGGCGGTGGCGATCGAGCTCCTGCACAACGCCTTCCTCGTTCATGATGACATTGAGGACGAGAGCGAGATGCGGCGAGGCGCGCCAGCGCTCCATTCGTTGCACGGCGTCCCGCTCGCCCTCAACGCGGGCGACGCGATGCTGCTTTTGAGCCTGCGTCCGCTCCTGGACAACCGGAAGAACCTCGGACCGCAACTTGCGCTCGATGTCCTCCTCGACACCGAGCGGATGGCTCGAGAGTCCGCCGAAGGACAGGCGATGGAGCTTGGTTGGCGGCGCGACAATGTCATGGAGCTTGAGGACGAAGACTATTTCACCATGGTGTTAAAGAAGACGTCGTGGCTCGCCGTCATCTATCCCACGCGCGTCGGCGCGCTAATCGGGACCCGAGGCCTGGCCAATCTCGACCAGTTCATCCGCTTCGGCTTTTTCCTCGGCGCCGCGTTCCAGGTTCAGGACGATCTGCTCAATCTCGCTGCTGACCACCGTTACGGTAAGGAGGCGCTCGGCGATCTCTTCGAAGGCAAGCGCACCCTAATGCTGATCCATACGTTTCGCTCCGGCACGCGGACGGAGCGCGCCAAGCTAAAGGCGATCCTGGGAGCCCCCCGCAGCGAGCGGTGCGCGGAGGACGTGGTCTGGATTAGACGCCTGATGGAGCGGTACGACTCGCTCAACTATGCGCGCAGAATCGGCCATGGGCTGGCCGGGGCGGCCTTGCATGAGTTCGCCGGAATATTTGGCCGCCTGCCGGCGTCGCGCGACAAGGAGTTTCTGCGGGGTCTCATCACTTGGATCTTCGAACGGACGTGAATGGGAGACTGCGGGGATCTCATGGGCTTGGCGAACGATCGGAACAGCCGCGGCCATCGAAACGGGGGCAAGGCGGGACCCAAGGCGCGCAGGAACGCGCGCCGCCGCCTGATGATTTACGGCTCAACCGGCTTTACCGGCCGGCTGATCGCCCAGAGGGCGGTGGAGGTCGGCCTGGCCCCGCTGCTGGCTGGCCGGGATGAGGACCGCGTGCGCCGGCAAGCCGAGCTCCTCGGAACGCCATGGCGGACGGTTACTCTCGATTCGCTCGAGGAGCTGACCGAGGCCCTGTCGGGCGTCGGGGCGGTCGTGCACGCGGCTGGTCCCTTTGTCGCTACTGCGCGGCCGATGATCGAAGCATGTCTGCGCGCCGGAACCCACTATCTCGATGTCTCCGGCGAACTGCCGGTCTTCGAGCAGGCGTTCGGACGCGATTGGGAGGCGCGCCGGGTGGGTGTGATGCTCATGCCGGGCGCCGCATGGTCGATCTCGGCGAGCGACTGTCTCGCTGCTCATGTCGCGGCGCGCCTGCCGGGAGCGAAATACCTGCGGCTTGGCATGACTCAGTCGCGGAGTTATTCGCGGGGCACCGCTCGGAGCGTATTCGGGCTCATGTCGTCCGACGTTGTCATCCGTCGGAACGGCAGGCTCACGCGGGTTCCCGTCGGGCGGATGGAGCGGGCCTTCGACTACGGCGAGGGCGAGCGGACAAGCATGGCGCTGAGCTGGCCCGACCCGCTGACCGCATACCATACGACCGGCGTCGCCAACATCGAAGCCTACATGGAGGTAGGCGCTGCGGCCCGCGTTCTCGCGCCGCTGACTTCGCGGATCGGCGCAGCGTTCAAATTACCGCTTCTGCGGTCGATGCTTCTTCTTGGCGCGGCGACTTTGCCCGACGGTCCCGCCGAGGCGACGAGGCAGCTTGCGCGACCGGTCGTTGTCGCGGAGGTTGAGGACGCTTGGCGGCGGATTAGCCGCGCCCGGCTCATAACTGCGGACGGATACGACTTTACCGCGCTCGCGGCGGTCGCCATCGCAGAACGCGCAATCAGCGGCGAGTTTGAACCCGGCTTCCAGACGCCGGGGCGGGTCTATGGCCCGGATTTCGTCTTGAGCATCGAGGGCACGACGCGGATCGATCTCGATCCGCGCACTGATGAAACGTCGCGCGGAACAAGTTTGGCGCAGCCGGCCGCTTGACCGCGCGCTCAATGCCGCGTGGGCAGCCGTCTAAGTAAGCGTCAAGGATGATGTCTTCAGGCGATTGATCCGTCACCAGCGGAGGAACGTCATGCTCTACGTCAGTCAAATCGGCGACACCCAGAATCCGCCCCCCTACGCTTTTCCGAAGGTCAGTATCAACAGCTTTCGTCTAGAAGTTACTCTCGACGCGCTGACCGCCCTTTGCGACGACCTTCTCAACATCGGCGACCCGAACGAGCGGGGGTTCGAATTTCGGCCTGTCTTCCCGTTTGTCGACCTCGAAGTCTTGCACTACCCCAAGATGGAATACGGTCTTTTTCCCTGGGGTGCCTATGTAACGCAACACGAATGTTATGTGCGCCTGTTCGTGATGAAATACGTCGGCTGGGGCGGCTGTCTCTGGCCTGACGGAGAAATGGCGGTCTTTTGTCCTTTCCTCATTGTTGATAATTCCTGGTCGGCTTTTGCCGGCCGGGACGTACTCGGGTTCCCGAAGTTGCTTGGGAACTTCGACCCGTACCCGGAGATAAGTCCGTTCACCACAATCTCCACCGAGGTGTTTCGGGATCCCCCCCTAACCCAGCAAAGGTCGATGGTCCTGCCCGTCATCAAGATCGAGCCGGGCGCCAAGGCGATCAACGCTCCCGACCGAAACTGGCCGTGGGGAGGCATTGAGGACGACCTCTTGCACGACGCCGAGCAGATTCTCGGGAAGTCGCTCTTATTCACGCCGGAGTTTTTCGAATGCGTGCAGATGAAGCAGTTTCGGGACGCAATGCTCCCGTTCGAGGCCTGCTACCAAGCGATCCTGCAGGCGGTTACCTTCGTTGAATTCAGCGGTAAACTCAACGATCTGCCTCCAGCGCAGGTGACGCTGTACGATTACGGAAGCTTCGACCTCGCCAACCGCCTCGGGCTTCCCTCAGGTACGCCGCTGATCCCGATATCGCAATATCAGATGGAATGCAGCTTCAGTTACGGCGATGTCATAACCCTCTTCACCAACGGCTCTAAGTCCCATTGGTGCTGCTGGTAGCGTCGCTCGTCTCAAGGGACCGCCGTGGCGGTGGCAGACGGGCGAGAGCCGCATCGATTCGAGCGACCATTGGCGGGACATCCTGGGCTTCAGCGGCCGTACGGGCCGCGAGGAGACGCTGGCGAGCGGCGTCGAACTGCCGTTTCCGCTCGAGCAGCAAGCCGACGTCGAAGTCGATCCGCGCCCTCAGGATGCCCCGCTCGTGCACTTGCCTCATATTGCCGGCCTGTTCAAGCAAGGCGAGCGCCCGCTCGGCGCCGCGGAGTTTGCCCGACACGATCGTGCCGAGATTGTTCGTCACGACCCGCAGCGACGGCTTTCCCGAGCTCGTGACGATGGCCAGGTAGATCTCCGCCAGCGCAATCCGATTCCAGGTGGCGGCGTAGACGTCTCCGTGCTCGTCGCTCTGGACGAGCGCTTTCTCCAGGTGGCGGATCGCCTCCTTCAACCGGCCGCTGAAAGCCAACGCCGTGCCGATGGAGCAATCGGCCCCATTGGCGCTGAAGACCCAACCGTTCGTCTCCAGCCATTCCCTTTGTTCCTGAAGTCGGGTCAAAGCCTTATCGATCTGGCCGCTGAGCAGCTCCGCTGTCGCCTTCACGTAATTGCCTGTGACGACGTCGAACCGGGTCACCGCCGTTTTAATGCAATCCGACGCGTCCCTTATTGCCTCTTCGAAGCGCTCTCCCGCCAGGTCGATCCAGCCCAATGTCCAATATGCCATTGCTAGCGTTCGGCGGTCATCGCGCTGGCGCCCCGATTCGATCAGCTTGTGCGCCCATGCCCGCGCCTCGACGAGGAGGCCGCGGTAGAGATAGCTCCACGCGACGGACCAATAAGCCCAGTTGAGGAGATAGTTGTCTCCAACCCGTTCAGCGGTCGTGATCAATTCGGCGCCGAAGCGTTCGGCCTGATCGAGAGGCCAGCGGCCGAGCAGTGTCGAGCAAAACATCAGCGCATGCCGGGCGTATCCGGCGGCCCTGGCGTCGCCGATTTGCAACGCGATCTCGAGCGCGCGCTTGGCTGTCGCCTCGGCGCGTTCGAATTCATAGCCGTGGGTCAGGATCATGGCCTGGATATGGAGGGCGAAGACGAATTGCGGCGAAGCGCCTGCCTGCTCGAGCTTGGGCAGATAGCGTTCGGCGACGCTTCTCTCCTCCTGCACTTCCCCCTTGAGATGAAGGACCTCCTGGAGGCCGGCGACAGCGTTGGCAAACGCCTCATCGTCGGCGCAGCCGGGCGCCCGGTCGAACACAGCCAACGCCTCGCGAAAATGCTTTTCGGCTTCCTCGAGTAGGTAGACCCCAAGGGACTTCCTTGCGGAGAGATACCAGTACTCGAAGGTTTTACCCGCTTCCTCTGTGAACGAATAATGGTGGGCGAGAATCTCGGCGACCTCGATCAGCTGGTTGGCGCGCCGCCGCTCGAGTTCCTGCGCCACCCGCAGGTGCAGCTCCGCGCGTCGCGACGCCAGCATGCTGTCGTAAAGCGCGTCGCGAAGCAGCGCATGCTTGAAAGAGAAATTGTGCTCGGCGCTGTCGTAGCGCAGGTGATCCGCCGCCTGTGCCGCCGCGAGGCGCGGCATGAGATCGCGCGTGGGACCAACGATCGCGGCCAGAAGCTCGTAATCGAAGCTTCTTCCGATGACCGATGCCACCTGAAGCACCTCGCGATCCTCGGCGGCAAGGCTGCCGACTCGGGCGGTGAGCAGCAATTGGATGCTGGCCGGCAACACCGTTGTCGTTTTGCCCAGGTCGAATTCTGCCGCGCCGTTGCTGACCCTGAGCACATTGTGCTCGATGAGGAAGCTCGCGATCTCCTCGGCGAACAGCGCGTTGCCATCTGCTTTCTCGATGACAATCCGAGCCAGTGGATGGGGAATGGCGTTAACGCCAAGTCTCGTCTGGACGAGGCGCTCAATGTCTTCGGCGGACAAAGGATCCAGGCGCAACGTCGTGACGCTCGGGCCGCCGCTCCAAGGGGGTTGGTACTCGGGCCTGCGCGTGTGAAGGATCAGCAGGCCAAGGCGCGCGTCGTGGCTGGCAATCTTGCCCAGTACCTCCTCGGAGGCGCGATCGATCCAGTGAACGTCCTCGATCAGCAGCGCGATTGGTGACCGGCGGCAGCGGGCCTCCAAGAGACGTTGCAGCATCTCCCGGATGCGCTTTCCGATGAGTCCGCCGTCCAGCCCCGCAAGCGCCCCGTCCGGCGGTTTGAGACCGATCATGTTGAGCAGTAGGCCATAAGTCTGGACCGAGTTCAGTTCCAGACTTGCGAGCCCCTGCTCCATTTTTCGTCTGACCTCGGCCTCCGGTTCGAGGACGCTGAGCTGAAACAGATCGCGCACCACCTCGATGAAGGTCCGGAACGGTGTTTGCCTGCCGTCCGGGGAGCAGTTTCCTTGCAGGATGAACGCCTGGCCTTCACTCAAACGGCGCCGGAACTCGTAAAGCAGCCGCGACTTTCCCATGCCCGGTTCGGCCACGATATCGATGATGCAGACTTTTCGCTGCGCCTCCGCCAAGCTGCGTTCGAGCAGCACCAATTCGCGCTCTCGCCCCACATAGGCGCTAAGTCCGCGGAAGACCGAGGTCTCGAATCGGGTAGCGCCCCGCCGGATCGAGTCAAGCCGATAGACCTTCTGCGGTTCGGACTTGCCCTTGATGTCGAAGTCGCCGACGAGCGAGATCTCGGCCTGTCCTTCGACTAGGCGCCGCGTCGATTCACTCAGGTAGACCGCGCCGGGCTCGGCGAGCTTCTGGAGGCGCGAAGCCAGGTTGACCGTGTCGCCAAGCGCCGTCACCGTAGCGTCCTGGCTGAATATCTTCGCCACGACGGCAAGCCCGGAATTGACGCCGATGCGCATCTGTGGCCGGATTCCGTATTGACTCTCGAATGTTGATGCGGCAGCGGCGAGGCGCTGGTGAATTGCGAGGCCGGCGCGACAAGCGCGGAGAGGCGCATCCTCGAGCGCCTCGGAGGCGCCGAACAGCGCCATAACGCCGTCGCCCGTGAAGTCCTTGGCCCAGCCGCCCTGATCCTTGATCGCGGCAGTCAGCAGTTCGTAGATCTGACGGATCAGCGAGAAAGTCGCGTCCTCGCCGATGCGCTCGGAAACCTCGACAAAGCCGACCATGTCGGCAAACAGCACCGTGATTTGGCGCCGCTCGCCCGAATGCGGCGCCTTTTGCGCGGAGTTTCTTGCCGCACCGCCCACTCTTCTCGACCTTCCGGGCGCAGATCACATTACCCAGCGTGGCCCCGCCGTATGCCACGGCAACGATAACACACCTCGCACACGTTGGCATCGCGCCCTTCCGATTGCGCGCCGGCCGAAAGTCGGGAACGCAACCCCCGATCCCGCGGCGCCGCGTCGCATTGACTTCGGGCTTGCACGACGCGACGACTTCCGCCACCCGAAGGGCCGCTCGACGGCGCGGCCGAGGAGCGCGGATGTTCGAGGCGAGGATTCACGGCCGTGGCGGCCAGGGCGTGGTCACCGCGGCGGAAATGCTGTCAGTCGCCGCATTTCTCGAAGGCAAATACGCGCAGGCGTTTCCGAGTTTCGGCTCGGAGCGGACCGGCGCGCCGGTCGTCGCCTTTTGCCGCATCGCGAACAAGGAAATCCGCCTGCGCGAGCCGATCCAGACGCCCGACGCCCTGATCGTCCAGGATCCCACGCTGTTCCGGGCGCTCGACGTCACCGAGGGACTGAAAGCCAACGGCTACCTGATCGTCAACACCGCGCGGACGCTGTCTGAGATTCATCTCGACGCTATTGTCGCCCGCCTGCCGGCAGGACATGTGAGAGCCGTGCCGGCGACCGAACTGGCGATGAAATTCGTTGGTCGCCCGGCCCCGAACACGGCCCTGCTCGGCGCCTTCGCGGCGGAAGTCGGCGTCGTCTCGCTCGACAGCGTCCTGGAAGCGATCCGGCGCGCATTTCCGGGCAAAGTGGGCGAAGCCAACGTCGAGGCCGCCAAGGCAGCGCACGCGTTGGTTGCAGCCAGGGCCGCGGCCTGAGGATCAAAGGGGAAGGTTTCCCGCCGATGTTCGAACAGATCGAAGGCTCCAAGGCGATGGCGCGCACGATTGCGCTCTGCCGGCCGCAAGTGGTCTGCGCTTACCCGATCACGCCGCAGACCCATATCGTCGAGGGCGTGGGCGAACTCGTTCGCTTAGGCGCGCTCGACAATTGCGAGTTCATCAACGTCGAAAGCGAGTTCGCGGCGCTGAGCGTCGCCATCGGTGCTTCGGCCGCGGGCGCGCGCGCCTACACCGCCACCGCCAGCCAGGGCCTCCTCTTCATGGCCGAGGCGGTCTACAACGCCGCCGGGCTCGGCCTGCCGATCGTCATGACGCTCGGCAATAGAGCCATCGGCGCGCCGATCAACATCTGGAACGACCATTCGGACGCGATGGCGCTGCGCGAATCGGGCTGGATTCAGCTGTTCGCCGAATCGAACCAGGAAGCGGCCGACCTCCACATCGTCGCCTTCCGCCTCGCTGAAGAACTGTCGGTCCCGACCATGGTCTGCGTCGACGGCTTCATCCTCACTCACGCCGTCGAGCGCATCGACATCCCCGATCAGGCCTCTGTCGACGCCTTTCTTCCGCCCTACGAACCGATGCAGAGCCTCGATCCGGCGGACCCGATCTCGATCGGCGCGATGGTCGGGCCGGACGCCTTCACCGAGGTGCGCTACCTGCAATATTTCAAGCAGCATACCGCGCTCGGCCTCATCGAGACGCTGGCGAGCGAATTCGAAGGCCGCTTCGGCCGCAGGGCGGGCGGACTCTTGAGGACCTACGAGGCGGACGGCGCCGAGACGCTGGTCGTCGCCATGGGCTCGATCAACGGCACGATCAAGGATGTGATCGACGAGATGCGCGCCGACGGGCTCAGCGTTGGCCTCATCACGCTCGTCGCGTTCCGGCCGTTCCCGATTCACGCGCTCCGCCAGGCCTTGTCGCGCGCGCGAAACGTCATCGTCATCGACAAGGCGGTCGACGTCGGCATGGGCGGGCCGCTCGCCAGCAACGTCGCGATTGCGCTGCGCGAATTGCCCGATCCGCCGGCGATGCACTCGGCGATCGTCGGCCTCGGCGGCCGCCCGGTTCCCAAGGCGTCGCTGCACCGGCTCTTCCGCCAGGCGGCGATCCAGCCCTGGGAGGGGCCGCATTTTCTCGACCTCAACGAAGGCGTCGCCGCGCGCGAGATCCACCGCCGCGGCAAGACGCGCCGCGCCGGTCCGGCGGCCGAGGGCATCCTCAAGCAGGTCGAAGAGGAACGGGTCAAGAAACTCGAGGAAACCGCGCGATGAACGAGGTTCAGAAGCTCAAGTTCTACCAGAAGGGCACGCTGACCGTCGGCAATCGGCTCATCGACGAGCGCGAGCGCAACGTCCAGGCGAGCCGCGATCGCTCCAACTCGCTGACTTCGGGCCATCGCGCCTGCCAGGGCTGCGGCGAGGCGCTCGGCGCGCGCTACGCGATCGATGCGGCGATGCGCGCCACGAGCCGCAACCTCATCGCCGTCAATGCGACCGGTTGCCTCGAAGTGTTCACGACGCCCTATCCGGAAACATCGTGGCAGATCCCCTGGATGCACTCGCTTTTCGGCAACGCTGCGGCGGTCGCGACCGGCGTCGCGGCGGCGATGCGCGTCACCGGCAGAAGCGAAACCCGCGTCGTCGCCCAAGGCGGCGACGGCGGCACGACCGATATCGGTTTCGGCTGTCTTTCGGGCATGTTCGAGCGCAACGACGATGTTCTCTACATCTGCTACGACAACGAGGGCTACATGAACACCGGCGTGCAGCGGTCTTCCGCGACGCCGCCGACGGCGCGCACCGCGACTACCCCGGCCCTCGGCAGGGAGCCGGGGAACGTGTTCGGGACCGGCAAGTTCACGCCCAAGATCGCGGTGGCGCATGATATTCCCTACGTCGCGACCGCGAGCGTCGCCGATCTGCACGACCTCGAGGCCAAAGTCCTGAAGGCGATGGGCTTTCGCGGCGCGCGCTATATCCAGATCAACGTCCCTTGCCCGCTCGGCTGGGGCGCGGCGTCTGAGCACACGATCAAGCTCGCCAGGCTCGCGATCGAAACCGGGCTCTTCCCCATCTTCGAGGCGGAGAACGGCTACGTCACGAGTGTGCGCAAGATCCGCCGGCCGACGCCGGTGGCCGAATATCTGAAGCTCCAGCGCCGTTTCGCGCATCTCTTCCGCGACGGAAAAGAGGATCCGCGAGTGGGCAGACTGCAGGCGGTCGCCGACCGCCACATTAAGGATTATGGGCTCCTGGAGGCGGCGGCGTAAGATGAAGCACCCCTACGCAATCGCGCTCGACGTCGGCACGAGCAGGCTGAACCTAACCGGCTCGTGGCGCACCCAGCGGCCCATTTATGTCGACCGGCTGCCGCCCTGCAACGCCGCCTGCCCCGCTGGCGAAGACATTCAGGGCTGGCTCAGCCACGCCGAGGAGGGCGAATACGAGGCCGCGTGGCGCGCGCTGACCCAGGACAACCCGCTGCCCGCGGTCATGGGGCGCGTCTGCTACCATCCTTGCGAAACCGCCTGCAACCGGGCGCAGATCGACGAACCGGTCGGGATCAATTCGGTCGAGCGGTTCCTGGGCGACGTCGCAATCGACAAGGGCTGGGCGTTCGACAAGCCGAAGACGGAGACGGGCAAGCGCGTCCTTCTCGTCGGGGCCGGCCCGGCCGGCCTCTCGGCCGCCTACCACCTCCGCCGTCTCGGCCACAGGGTGACGATCCGCGAGGCGGGGCCGCTCGCCGGCGGCATGATGCGATTCGGCATTCCGAAGTACCGTCTGCCGCGCGAGGTGCTCGACGCAGAAGTGAGGCGGATCACCCACATGGGCGTCGAACTCATCCTCGAGGCCAAGGTCGACGACATCGAGCAGGCGATGCGCGAGGGCGGCTATGACGCCGCATTTCTCGCCGTCGGCGCGCATATCGCCAGGCGGGCCTATATCCCCGCCGGGGGCGCGGTGAAGATTCTGGATGCGGTGAGTCTCCTGCGCTCGATGGAGGGCGAGGCGCCGCCGCTTTTGGGCAGGAAGGTCGTCATCTACGGCGGCGGCAATACCGCGCTCGACGCCGCGCGCACCGCCCGGCGCCTGGGCGCAGACGAAGCGATCATCGTTTATCGCCGCACCCGGGAGAAAATGCCGGCGCATGATTTCGAGCTCGAGGAGGCGCTGCAGGAGGGCGTGTCGATGAAGTGGCTCTCGACCATCAAGTCGGTCGACGGCGGCTCGATGACGATCGAAAAGATGAAGCTCGATGCGACCGGCTTCCCGCAGCCGACCGGCGAGTTCGAGACGCTTGAAGCCGATTCGCTGGTGCTGGCGCTTGGCCAGGACGTCGATCTTTCGCTCCTCGAGCATGCGCCCGGAATCGTGATTGACAAGGGAGTGGTCAAGGTCGGGCCGGACATGATGACCGGACGCCAGGGCGTATTCGCCGGCGGCGACATGGCGCCCTCCGAGCGGACGGTGACGGTCGCGGTCGGCCACGGCAAGAAGGCGGCGCGCTGCGTCGACGCCTATCTGCGTGGGGTTGCTTACACCGCCCCGCACAAGCATGCGCTCGCGAGCTTCGACCGCCTCAACGCCTGGTATTACGAGGACGCGCCGGCGACGGTGCGCCCGGTGCTCGAGGCGGTGCGCAGGGTCGAGAATTTCGAGGAGGTAGTCGGCGGCCTCGACGAGACCAACGCGCTCTACGAGGCGCGCCGCTGCCTCAGCTGCGGCAATTGCTTCGAATGCGACAATTGCTACGGCGTCTGCCCCGACAACGCCGTCATCAAGCTCGGGCCCGGCAAAAGGTTCAAGTTCGACTACGACTATTGCAAGGGCTGCGGCCTCTGCGCCCAGGAATGCCCGTGCGGCGCGATCGAGATGGTCGCCGAGGCGATTTGAGGGGGCGTCTTGCGCGGCATGACGCGCGCGGCCAGCAAAGCCGCCGACGCGAGCTACCGTGGCAAGCAATCGAGCAATCCTGAGCTGTCGCCGACCTTTGCTTCGACGCCGGCGGCGAGGCGGACGTGGAGCGCCGTCGGATGGGCAGGATTGCGCCGAATCGGGTTTGGCAGTGCCGTGGCCAACAGCGCCGCCTCGCGCGCATTGAGATCGCTTGCGTTCTTGTGGAAGTAGCGGCGCGCCGCCGCTTCGATCCCGTAAAGCCCATCGCCCCACTCGGCGACATTGAGATAAATCTCGAGCGTGCGCGCTTTTGACCACGCCTTGCCGAGCGCGAGCGCCATTCCAATCTCGATCGCCTTGCGAACGACGGAACGTCCCGGCCACAGAAACAGGTTCTTCGCCGTCTGCATGGTGATGGTCGAAGCGCCGCGGCTGCGGCCGCGCCCGCGGGCGCTGCTCAAAACCTCATGCAGGGCGCCCCAGTCGACGCCGTCGTTGGAGCAGAAAGTTTCGTCTTCGGAAGCAATCACCGAGGCGATGGCCGCGGGCGCTATGCTCCTCAGATGCACGGCGTCGCGTTCATATTTCTTGCCTTCGATCATGCGTGCGAGCATCAACGTCGAGACCGGCGGGACGACGGAGTAGAGACCGACAAGGCCAGCGAAAACGACCAGAAGCGCGATCCCGGCCCAGCCGGCGCCGCGGGCGAGGATTGCGAATAGGGAACGCCGCGCCACGGCTTGACCCTTGGCGCAAGTCGCCGCGCCGGGCAAGCCATTGGCGCAGGCGAAACGAGCGGGTCGCCGGCAAACGGCCTTTCATGTTAGGAGTCCCTGCGTGAAGCCTCTTGCGTTTTCCGTCCTGACCGGTTGCGGCCTTGACGAACTCGACCGCCACAGCGGGCGGGCGCGGGCGATATGCGTCACCTCCTGATTCACTGCTACGCTGGCATATCGCGATCGACGGCGGCGATGCTGATGATCCTGGCGCAGGCCCGTCCGCGCGAAACGGAGGGCGGGATTGTCGACCGGCTGCTCAAGATTTGACCGCAGGCGTGGCCGAACTCCCAGATGATCGCGTTCGCCGACGAGCTTCTCGGCCGGAATGGGCGGCTCAGCGCCGCGGTCGCCAGGATATACGCGAGGCGTCTCGCGATCGCGCCCGACCTCGCGGAGACCATGCGCCGGCTGAACCGGGCGCGAGAGGTCGAACTCGGCTTTGCAGGAATGGTGTGAGCCCCGCCGGCAGCGCCCGGGTCTAGGGCGGAAGGCCCGCTTTCAGAATCCCCTCGCGCACATGCTCGGCGTCGGCGGCCTGGCGATAATGGAGAGTGTCAAGGAACGTCCTGGCGCTGAAGGCTGGCTCTCGCTCCATCACCTCGCGAGCATGGGCGCCCGCCGCGATGCGATTTCCGACTTGCGCCAGCGAGGCGGCGAGGAAGGCGTGGTGGCTGTGATCGGGCGCCGTCAGCTTGCTGAAGGACTCGATCGCGTCGCCATATACGCGGGCGCCGTATTGGGCGCGGCCAAGGTGGCTCCAGAATCGTTCGGGATGATAGGGATTGAGACGCATCGCGCGACGAACCCACTCGATCCCCTCCTCGGGGCGGCCGAGCCAGGTCAGAAGCTCGCCTTGCTGCACGACGATGAGGTCGCTGTTCGGATTGAGGCTCAGCGCGCGTCCCTGGTGATAAGCCGCCTTGTCGTGTTCGTTGAAATTAAGTTTCAGCGCGGCAAGGATCCGGTGAACGTCAGCGTCGTTGTCGTCGAGCACCAGAGCAGTCTGCAGCTCCTCGACAATCGTCCGCTCACTGGCGGACCGGTCCTCGCACCAATTGTGTAGCCAAGCCTGTCCGACGACGCAGGCTTTCCACGCGTGGGCATGGGCGTAGTTGGGATCGAGATCGATGGCGCGGTTGAGATTCCGCAGCGCCTCGGCGTTGCATTCGCGCTTCGATGCGTGATGCAGGACCTTGCCAGCGAGCAGGTATTCGTACGCTGCCATGTTCTCGGTGGTCTTGCGCTGGGCGCGACCCAGCCGGGCCGCCTCGACGCGGCCGAAGAGGGTCGATGCGATCGAGGAGGTGACCTCGTCCTGGATGGCAAAAATGTCTTCGAGCTTTCGGTCGTAGCGCTCGGCCCAAATGTGGGCTTCGGTTTCGCCGTCGATGAGCTGCACCGTCACTCGGACCCGGTCAGCAGCCTTCCGGACGCTTCCCTCGACGATATACTCGACGCCAAATTCGCGTGCGATCTGCTGGGCCTTGACCGGCTTGCCCTTGTGGACGAATACGGCGTTCCGCGAAATGACCAGAAGCTGACGGAAGCGCGACAACTCGGTGATGATGTCCTCCGTGAGCCCATCGGCGAAAAACTCCTGTTCCGGATCGCCGCTCATGTTGACGAAGGGAAGGATTGCGATCGCTGGCCTCTTCGCAGTCTCCCTGACCGCGCTCGGCTTGTCCTCTGTGGCGTGATCGGCGCCTGGCCTCTGGCGGCCAATGATAACTTTGTAGACGCGGATCGGCCGGCTGATGTTTTTGACCTGCCGGTCGCCGAGATCCTCGTAGCCGAGCGCGAGCCGGTCGCCGACCTGATCCCGCACCGCTGCAGATATGCAAATGCCCCCGGGCTCGGCGATCGACTCGAGACGCGCCGCGACATTAACGCCGTCACCGAAGATGTCGTTCTCGTCGACGATGACGTCGCCGAGATTGACGCCGATGCGGTAGAGCAGCGAGCGGGAGGCCGGCATGTCGCGATTGCGCCGCGCCATCCGCTCCTGAAAGTCGACTGCGCAGCGCAAAGCCTCGGTGACGCTCTGGAACTCGACCAGCATGCCGTCTCCGGTAGTTTTGATGATGCGCCCCTTGCAGTTTGCGATCGCCGGGTCGATCAGTTCGAGCCGCACAGTCTTCAGCCGGGCGAGCGTCCCAGCTTCGTCGGCTTCCATAAGGCGACTGTAGCCAACCACGTCCGCCGCGACGATGGCAGCGAGCCGGCGGTCGGGCTTATGGGTCTCCATCCTGACTTCGATCCGGCTACCGGTACGATTCTGCCCCGATTCCTGCGAGGGGCCGTCGCGGCCCTCTCCGATCCGGAACTCGTGGCGCGGCCGCACGACAGGGCTCGCCGCCGCCTCCAAGATTACCACATCGGGTGGGGCGGTCCAGCGACCTCTGGCCGTTCGGCGGACGACGCTAAGTTTCAGGGACTCCGGCCAGGCGCATGCCCTCCTCCATACGCTGGCGGCGGGCAAGGAAAGTCGGATTGTCGCTTTCGGCTCCGCGGCGAAACCGCTCGAGGGAGAACTTCGGCGCAAGCGCCAGCCCGGCTTTGACCTCGACCCGCGCTTCGTCCAGGCGGCCAAGATGGGCGAGCGCCGCCGCGCTGTAGAAATGGTTCAGCGGATAGTTGCGGCTGGCGTCGATCGAGCGCCGGAACATCGCAACCGCCTCCTCCTCCTGTCCGAGATGAAGCTTGGCTAGGCCGAGGATGTGCATCCAGATGAAGGTGACCGCATCGGAGGGCGAGAGCCGGAATGCCTCATTGACATGCGTCTCGGTCTCTTCAGCGCGGCCCATCGTGATTTTCGCGAGACCGATCCACGCATGCGCAGCGCCCAGGTTCCGGTTGAGAGTCAGCGCCCGTTCGAGCTCGCCGATCCCGCGGGCGGCGCGATTGGTGAGGATCTGAATGAAACCCAGCCAAAGATGGGCCCAGTAATTGCGCGGCGCGATGGATATGCCCTTGATTAGGAGCGCCTCGGCGGCGCCCAGGCGCTGGTCCCGCTCCTCGTTGTTGTAGATCGCGCCGATCAGCACGTCCGCTCGCGCCGCGCCGACGAGGGCGTCGACATTGGCCGGGTCGAGCGCCATCGCGCGCTCGAAATAGCCGCGCGCATGTTCGATGTTGGCGACCCCACCCCTATTGAACCATTGGACGCCCTGGAAATAGAGATCGACCGAATCGGGGTTCTCCTCCCTTTCGGCGCGCCGCGCCTCGGCGGCGATCAATTCCGGGCGCAGCTGATTGGCGAGATGGGAGACAATCTCGTCCTGCATATCGAACGGATCGGCCATCGGCTTGTCGAACCGGTCCGCCCACAGATGATTGCCGGTCGTGGCGTCGATGAGCTGCACGTTGACCCGCATCCGAGTCCCGCCGCGCTGGATGCTGCCCTCGAGGATATAGCGAACGTCCAATTCACGGCCGATCTGCTTGGCGTCGACCGGTTTGCCCTTGTAGGTGAAGGCGGTGTTGCGCGCGACGACGAAGGCGTTGGCGATTCGCGAGAGGTCGGTCGTCAGGCTTTCCGTCACTCCGTCGACAAAATGCTCGTGCTCGGCGTCGCCGCCGAGGTTGGCGAACGGCAGCACCACGAGCGAGAGCCGAGGCGGCGCGGATTTGCCGGGCGCGGGGGCGGCGGGCGCGGCATTGGCGCGCGCGCTCGCACCGACCTCGAGCGAATAGACCTTGATAGGTTCGGCGATGTTCTTGAGCTCGGTCTGGCCTAGGTCGCTGACCGTGAGATCGAGGCGCCCCTTGACCTGCCGGTAGGCGTCCTCCGACAGGCAAATCGCGCCGGGCTTGGCGATGCCTTCAAGACGGGCGGCGATATTGACCCCATCCCCCATCAGGTCGCCGTCGCTCTCCTCGACCACGTCGCCCAGATGAATGCCGACCCGGAACTCGATCCGGCGGTCGGCCGGCAGGCCGGCGTTGCGATCGACGAGGCTTTGTTGCAACTCGATGCCGCAGCGCACGGCATCGACGACGCTGCGGAACTCCACAATCGCTCCGTCGCCGGTGCGCTTCACGACCCGGCCGCGATGGACGGAAATCGTCGGATCGATGAGATCGCTCCTGAGAGCGCGCAGCCGCGCGAGGATGCGATCCTCGTCCGCCCCGGCGAGCCGCGAAAACCCGACGATGTCGGTGACAAGAATAGCCGCAAGCTTGCGCGCTTCGGTCATAAGTTGGACTCTCCGCCGCTTCCTGGCTCTATATAGGAGCCGAGCGGCGACTATCCAGGATCAGGGTATTGCGGTGCCGGCGCCGCGATTTCGTTTCGAACCCCAGGTGCAAGAAGGCCCCTCATGACTGCTTCCCGCCTCGTCATTCCGGATCTCGCCGGCAAAGTCGCGCTCATCACCGGCGGTTCGACCGGGATTGGAGCCGCCGTCGCCCGCGGTTTCGCCGGGCAAGGGGCGCAGGTCGCCATCGGCTATCACTCAAGCGAAAAACAGGCGCAGGCTCTCGCAGGCGAGATCAAGGCGAAGGGCGGCGAAGCGCTGGCGGTCAAGGGCGATGTCGCCGACCCGAAGGCATGCGCCCGCATCGTCGCCGAAACGGCGGCCCGGTTCGGCCGGCTCGACGGGCTCATCAACAATGCCGGCCTCATGCTCGGGCGGGTCAATTCGCTCGAAGCGAGCGAAGAGCATATTGAGGCGGTCATCGATCTCAACGCCCGCTCGGTGATCTCGATGACCCGCGCCGCGCTGCCCTGGCTCGAGCGGCAGGGCGGTTTCGTCATCAACACGACCTCGATCGCCGCGCGGAACGGCGGCGCGGGCGGCGCGATGCTCTATGCCGCCGCCAAGGGCTTCGTCTCGACAATCACGCGGGGCCACGCCAAGGAACTGATCGGCAAGAAGATCCGGGTCAATGCGGTTTCCCCGGGCGTCATCACGACGCCGTTTCACGAGCGCTATTCGACTCCCGAAGGTCTGGAGGCGATCCGCCTTACGATCCCTGCCGCCCGGCTTGGAACGGCCGAGGAGTGCGTCGGCGCCTATCTCTTTCTCGCCTCCGAGGCTCTCAGCGGCTACATCGTTGGGCAGATCATCGAGGTGAACGGCGGTCAGCTCATGCCGTGAAACGCTTCACTTGAAGATCTCTGGTGTCAAAAATCCGATAAGAAACGACCCAGACGAGAGTGGAAAGCGGACTTCTCGGGGACTCGGTCAAAAAGCCCCGCCAGGGGATCGCGTCGTCGTCGCAGCCGAGCCGATACAATCTCAAGGCTAACCCCGCGCTGTTGGAATGCCATATCCGCGACCTCCCGGAGGCATGACCTCACCTTTCATGAACAGCGACAACGGCCCGAGCGTTGCGCCTTCGCCCATCCGTGAGTCGTACAACACCGCGCTCATACTGCCGACTGCAGCCATTATCAGGGCCTGAAGCGGCCCATCACGGCCAATTTGAGGCCGACGACAACCAACACCACGACGGCGGCCGCCATTGCGCCGAGCGCTGGCAGGAGCGCGAAAGCAACGCACATGCCGTAGACCTCGCTGCAAAGAGCCGCGGCAAAACCGGACATCCCAACGAGGATGCCCATGTAAGTCGGGATCAGAATGCCGTCGCGCGGCGACTGAATCCGGCACCGCCTGTCTTGATGACGAATGACCCGTGTCGCCAACTTCCACAATCGTCGGCACGAAGGGCCTCGCTTCTGCCGTTTCCGCAGCTTTCTGCCGCGCCTCGGCGCCACCTGAACAATTGCTACGGCGTGAGTCCGTGGGCGACGAGCGACCGCGGGCACGACCGCGCCAGGAACCAGCGAGGCTTCGATTGCGCGCGCTTTTTCGTCATCCGACCGCCGCCGGCGACCCCCGCCGCCGGTGATCACCCTCAACATGCCGGACCGCCGCCGCCTTCGGCTCAAGCTTACGGTCAAGTGCGGACAAATCAGGAGATCAGAATTGCTCAACGCCTCACCAAATTTGAAGGCGCAGCCGGGGCGCCCGCTTACTGTCATTCGGGAATGTCACGCGGACAAGCGACGTCCCAATCCTGCGCGCTGTAGCCGAGAGATTGGGCCGCGTTCCTCTCTTTGGGAGAAAGCTCGGACCAAGTCTTCCCCGAAGCGGCCGCGGCGTCTTCATTGTCACCGTCCCAGGTCGCGCGGGACCAGCCCAAGATTTGGAAAGCTTTCCTTTCGGCCTCTGTCAAGTCATCCCAGTCTTGAGTGTCCCAATTGCAAACGTGACCCAGGTTGCGAATTCCGTTGGCGCCTGGCGCCGCGAACGCGCCCAGTGGACCTGCGAAACCCGCGCTCGGCGAGGTCGTGGAGCCGGCGGCGTCGGAGGCGGCGGACTTTGCGGGCGAGGCCTGCGCCGCGGTCGAGACCGCTAGGTCTCGCATATGCAGGGAGCCGATCAGGACGACCAGTCCGACCAGCGCCAGCGTCGCCAAAGCTGCACGGCGACCGTATCCGGCGGCATTCTTCACAGGGCATCTCCTGTTTCTCAGGGACCTGACACTCGCGCTTCAAGACCAAATGTTGCGCAATCCGGAGCGCCTGGCGACGCCTCCGACGGACCGAAATCTTGCGGGCGTCGAGGCGAGTTCCGGCTTGTCCAATCCAGACGCTAGTGGGGGCAACTCGTCTCCCAATTTTGCGCGTCGAAGCCAAGCCATTGCGCAGCGTTCTTCTCTCTGGGGCTCAGCTCATCCCAATCTTTCCCCGACGACGCCGCATCGTTGTTCGAGTCCCACAGAGCGCGGGACCACCCGAGAGCTTCCCAAGCGCGCTTTTCCGCGCCGGACATTTCATCCCAGTCCAGATTGTCCCAATCGCACACGTTTCCGATCTTGCGAATTTCGTCGGCGTGCGCGGCTGTCGAAATCATTTCGTTTCGCACGTGCAGCGGGCCAGCCAGAATGACGAGCCCCGCCAAAGCCAGCGTGGCCGCGGCGCGGCGCCCAGATCCGAAGCCTATCTTCACAAGTCTCTCCCTTCGTTGCGGGCGCGACGGACCCTCTCGACGCCGTCAATCGGCGATTCCTTCTGCTGACGTTCGTTCTATCGCGCCGCCAACATAGGAAACAGCAACGCCACTGCTTCAACGAGCAATAGCAAGGCGATCATCCACTCCGCGATAAGTTCACGTCGATGAAGCTTCAGCTCATACATCCGGTCAGAAATGCGCTGATAGTTATCCTCCAAGACCTCCAGGCGTTCATCCAACGCCTCGACCCTGTCGGCGTGACGACTCGTAAGCGCGAGCTCGTTCTGAAGGCGCTGCGCCGTCAGAGAGAGCGTCGGCGCCGGCAGGTAGATCGCCTGATCCGCCGCCGTCAGACTCATCCGGGTGCGAGCGAGGTCCCCGACCAGAGCGTCGATCACGCTCTGGCGCCCCAGCATGCTTAAGCGGCTCGACTCGGTCAGCGGAATGTCGTCTCTCATCTGTTCCCAAAGCCTGGCTACTTTCGCTTCGATGTCGGAAATTTGTTTCTCGTTGTAGGCGAAGACGGCCAGGCCCGGGAGATATTCATCCAGGCGCTTGGCGTCGGCGATGATCAGGGCCCGATCCCCCCGCAGGCGGATCTGGTCGCTTTGCATCAGCGCATCCCCAATCGCCGGCGACGCCTTGCCCGAGTTCAACCATTCTTCGGTCCTGCGACGGTCCTCCAGGCGAAACACCCCGGTCGTGGCGATATGCATCACCGAAAGCGCTGCGGGCGTCCCGTCGACGGGATCCGCCTCTCGACACGCCAGCACCGTCCCGTCCTCGGCTGCGACGGCGAGAACCCGTTCTTCGGGATTCGTTTTGGCGCCAAAGCTTATCGCGAAAATCTTGGGCTCGATGGCGGGTAAAACGTCCATGGGTCAGATTCCGCGTCGGTACGGGAAGATCGCCCTCGTCGGCTCGGGGACCTCGATGACGACTGGCGGGACGAAGGCCACTCCGTCCTGAAGCACCGGCCCCGGGGCCGCGAGTGCGAGGATGGTATCTTTGCACATGGCAAAGCAACTCTTTATGAACGGCCCGTTCACATGATCCAGCCAGTCTCCAAGTCGATCAGCGATCGTTGCATCGATCGCCTCGGCGCTCCATTCGTCTGGCCGCGCCCAATCGGACGCCCACATGAAACCCCAACCCGCAAGGAAAGACGGGATGTGGGCTCGATAGCTGTGGACCTCGGTGAATACGGCGCGAAGGGTCCGCGCCACCGCGGCGTGAGCCTCGTCATCGAGAAAAGAAAACTCAAGCCCCTGAACAGCGACAATACCGCCCGGCCTAAGGCGCCGCCGCACAAGCTGATAAAATTCGACCGTGTAAAGCCGGCTGATTTGCGAATCCTCTATCATGTCGACCAGGTCGACGATGATTACGTCGTACAAATTTTGATCTTGCTCAAGGAAGGCCCGTCCGTCCCCGATGATCAGGCGGCCTCTAGGGTCGTCTAAGGCGCCCATATGAAACGTCTCGAGATATTGCCGGCACAAATCAACCAGCTCGCCATCAAGATCGACCATCGTGGCCGAGCGGACGCTCTCATGGACCAAGACCTCGCGAAGGGTCGCGCCCTCGCCGCCTCCAAGTATCAGGACATTCTTTGGCGATGGATGACGAAGCATGGCCGGCTGGACCAACAGCTCGTGGTACAGCGCCTCATCATCCTCCGCGCTTTGGATCTGGCCGTCTAGGAAAAGCGCCAGGCCGTAATTGTAGGTCTTGGCGATCACGACGCTTTGGTAGCCCGTCCGCCCGGAAAAGCGAATTGACTCGAGGCGATACGTGTAGCTGTCAAAGGGATCGCTCGTCTCGACGCAAAAAAGCGAAGAGACCACCGGTTCATCACCCGTTGTGACCGCAGGCGGGTCGGGCAAAGTCATTAAGTTGGGCTCCAGCGTAGCCATGTCAATCGAAACTCCGTGCTTGTAGCAGGACATCGGCGCAACCCGGAAATAGCCTGTGTTCGTCGCCCGCCCAACAGTTCGTGCGTTGACGTTTACCCAGTCGTCAGCCGCTGGCCCTTCTGGTTCTTCACCCGCGGGCGGACGGACCGATCGCCGCGTACGAAATGCTCTACGATGGTATGCGTGGGCTTGAGTTTCAGAATGAGCACGTCCAGGGCTCGCCTTGGATCCGCGCGCCCGCACATGAAGATGTCGATCGCCGCATATCCCTTTTCCGGCCAGGTGTGGATGGACATGTGCGACTCCGCGAGCAGCGCGACCCCGGTGATGCCTCCCGATGAAGGGAACTCATGCAGGAATATTTTGAGCAGAGACGCGCCCGCAGCGTTTGAGGCTGTTTCCAACACAGCGGTCAACACCTTAGCGTTTGTAAGATGACTGGCGCCCCAGAGATCGACAATACAATGAGCGCCAACCCCCCTTCCCCTGCTAACGTCTAATTCGTTATCAGGCCCCAACAAGCGCAACATTTGCGTATTCCTCCTGACAATGTTGCTCCTCCAATGGCGGCGAAGCCTTCTCGTTGAGCTGCCCCCGGTTTCTCTGGACAGCTATTTGTCAGAGAGGAGACCGGGGTGATGAAGGCTATGAGACGAGACATCGAAGGCACTGATGTTGCTGCTGCGCCTGTGGTCAGCGAGGGCGGGCGG
>Ga0335073_10000554_pt1 | contig 47815 bp, 37 predicted proteins | sample Lox_Sample_22_FD_207093 | JGI IMG/M metagenome (GOLD analysis project Ga0335073, IMG submission 207093) | Soil microbial communities from Loxahatchee National Wildlife Refuge, Florida, United States - Lox_Sample_2.2 | ecosystem: Environmental > Terrestrial > Soil > Wetlands | place: USA...
GCCCCATCGGTACGGACCGTACATCATTTCCACGGCCGCGATCATGGTTTCGGTATCGGCGAATTCGTAAGCGGCGGCCTCAATGACGCAGGGCTCGGCATAGACGCCGGAGCGGGCGCTCAACGGACGGAATTCCAGGTCGCCCGCGGCCAGCGCGATCAGGTAGGAAGGAATGGGCTGCGGCATGCGGAACCGGCCGCCCGGCATCTCCGCGCCCATCACGGCTTGCAATCCAGCCGGCACGCGAATCTTCGCGTCGTAGGTGACGCGGACCGACGGCGTGTCTTGCAGCGGAATCCAACTGCGCGCGTGGATGGCCTGCGATTGCGTGTAGAGAAAGGGATGGATCTTGCCGGCGGTTTGCGGCGGCGAGAGCCACTGCAGGCCCGAAGCCTGCGGTGAAGTACTGTAGTGTACCCGCACCCAGGTTTGATCGGGAAGGAGTTGGATGCGGAGGGGCGCGCCCAATATGGGATCGGGCTCGCCTAATTCATAGCCAGCGGCATTCTCAACCGCGTGAATCGCGAGGGCGCGCGTGTCGAGCACTAATTCGCTGCCGGAAATGCGCTCCAGGAGCAAGGTGACGGAGCCGTCCAGCACGCGCCGGCCGAAGTCTACATCTAAGTCGAGCTCCAGATGGCGGACGCGAATCAAGCCGGGACGCGACCACGAGTGGATATCCATCTTTTCCATGGTAAAATCGATTTTCCCATCCTTCTTATCTCTAAGACACGGTGCAAACGAAAAAACATCTCTATGCAGACTCACGCTTCTAAGAGAGTTCTGGCAGTGGTATCCGATCTCTTCTTCTCGGTGAAACTCTCCGAGGCGGCCAAGCGCTGCGGCCTTGCCCTGGAGTTCGTCAAGGACCCTGAGGAGGTCCTGGAAAAGGCCAAAGAGAAGCCCACGCTGATTGTCTTCGACCTGAATTTCGACGCCGCCGATCCGCTGGGCCTCATTACCAAGCTCAAGGGCCACTCCACCACCAAAGGGATCAGTCTTCTGGGGTATCTTTCGCACGTTCAGGGAGAGCTGAAGCAATTGGCGCAGGAAGCCGGTTGCGATATGGTGCTGGCGCGCTCGGCTTTTTCGCAAAACCTGACGCAGATCTTCAAGCGCCATTCCGGCGTGGTTTAGCGGCCCGCTATCCCGCCTTCACTTCTCGCACCATCTCCGCGGTCGCGCGTTCCCACGCCGCTATCAATCGGTCCCACTGAGCGTTCGCCTCCTGGTCGATTCCCTGCCGCGAAGCGTCGGCGTCGAACCACGCGATGGTGCGCCGGATGCCTTCGGCGAACGGCGTGGTGGCACAGTACCCCGGCACGAAGCGCTTGATTTTGGAGTTATCGAACACCACACTCACCGACTTATCGCCCACCAGGCTTCCCAGTTTCTCCTCCCAGCAGGCGGCCAGGAAATCGGACGGAATGTGTACCAACTGCGCTTTTGTGCCGGCGGCTTCCGCCGTCAGCCGGTAGAACTGGTCCCAGCACATGGCCTCGTCGCTGGTGATGTGAAAAGCGTGTCCAAGCGCCTGTTCGTGGCCCAATAATCCCACCAGTCCTTTGGCGAAATCGCTGTTGTGGGTGATCACCCAAAGCGAAGTGCCATCGCCCGGCACCACCACCTTCTTCCCGCGACGCATGCGGTCCACAATGGTATAGGATTTCAGCCAGCTATTTACGGCCAGCGGAATCTGCGTATCGCCGTATGTCAGTGAAGGCCGGACGATGGTAATCGGGAATCCTTCCTCGCGGTATGCCTTCGTGAGGAACTCCTCGCAAGCGATCTTGTCGCGGGAATACTGCCAGTATGGGTTGGCCAGCGGAGTCGATTCGGTGATCAGGTAATGGCTCGGCGGTTTCTGGTAGGCGCTCGCGGAACTGATGAAGATGTATTGCCGCGTGCGCCCGCGAAAGAGCTTCAGATCGCGCTCCACCTGCGCCGGCGTGAAGGCGATCCAGTCCACCACGGCATCGAAATTGGCGTTTTCCAGCGCTTCCGCCGCGGCTTTCGGATCGTCGATGTCGGCTTTGAGAGTGCTGACTCCTACGGGTACGCCGGAAAGCCGGTTCCCGCGCGTCAGGAGTGTGAGTTCGATGCCGCGATCGGCTGCTAATCGCGTGCATGCGGTGCTGATGATTCCGGTGCCTCCAATGAAGAGAACGCGCATGTAGCCGTTGTAGCAGATAATGGCCTGTGATGGGTCCCACCTACAATCAGCTGGCCGGACAGAACGCGGAGCGGCTGGCGGCGCTGAGCGACGGCGTCTTCGCCGTGGCCATGACCCTGCTGGTGCTCGATCTTCACGGTCCCGCCGGGGAGGCTATCCACAGCGAGCAGGCCTTATGGCTCGCCCTCCAGCACCTCGCTCCCCGCCTGCTGATGTTTGCCATGAGCTTCCTGACGCTGGGAATCTTCTGGGTGGGCCAGCAAACCCAACTGAATCACGTGGAGCGCTCCGAGCGCAGCCTCACCTGGATTCACCTGGTGTTCCTCTTTGCGGTGTCGCTCCTGCCTTTTTCCACGTCGCTGCTGGCGGAATTCGTCCAGTATCGGGTGGCTCTCGTGGCGTACTGGCTGAACATCGTGCTGTTGGGCGGGACGCTGTTCTTCAGTTGGACCTGCGCCACGCGCGGCGGCCTGGTGAATCCCGATTTACCTCCAGGCCATATACGGGCCATCCGCCGCCGCATTGTGATCGGACAAAGCCTCTACGCCTTCGGAGCGGCGCTTTGCCTCATCGATACTCACTGGAGTATCGGATTCATCATGGCGGTGCAGGTATTCTATGCGCTCGGGCTGGAATGGCCGCGAAGGAGGCGAAAATCTCGGGAACTTTGACCGGCCGTGAGCGCAATAGCTGCGAACGGCACATGGTGGATCACGAACCGATGCCCGATCGCGAGCTGTTGCAGCGATTCTCGGAGGGCGATCGCGAGGCGTTTGCGGCGCTTTATCGGGAGCATTTTCCCGCCGTGTTCCGATTTGTGTTGTATATGACCGGAGATCGCATCGAGGCCGGCGAAATCACGCAGGATGTGTTCGTCTGGCTGATCCATCATGGGGAGGATTTCGACCCGGGCCGCGGCCCGTTGCCGGCGTTTCTGGGAGGGGTGGCGCGCAAAATGCTCCACCGCCGGCAGCAACTCGGCCGCCGTTGGCTTCCGCTCGAAGAGACGGCGCTCGGCCCGGCTGCCGATGCCGCGCCCGACCTGGTGGACGGCATCGGGAAGCGGCAGGACCTGGAGGATTTGCGCCGCGCGATCGCGACCCTCCCGGAGCGATATCGCGAAGCCCTGGTGCTCTGCGATCTCGAAGAAAAAAGTTACCAGCAGGCAGCCGGGGAATTGGGCTGCGCGCTGGGCACGGTGCGCTCGCGCCTGCATCGCGCACGGGAACTCCTGGTGCGCAAGCTGCAAGGGAAGAAGGAAGGCCAGAAATGCTGACGGGCTGCCGCGAGTATCGGCCGCGCCTGATCGAGATGGCGCGCGGCGGGGCGCCCGCGGGCGAGCGCGCCGCGCTGCTGGCGCACGTGGCGGAGTGCGCCGATTGCGCCCGCGTGCTCGACGAACAATTGACGCTGAGCGCCGCTCTCGATAGCTTGGCCGGCGAACCGTTGCCGGAAATGCCGCGGATCGAGGCGCGTGTGCTGGCGGAATTCGACCGCTCGCGGTCGGTCCCGCGAAAGCGGATCGGCCGCCTGCCGAAGTTCGCGCTGTTGGCGGCCGCCCTGGCGGCGGTGGCGCTCGTCCGATTGGCGACCGTCGAGAGGCGCTCCACGGGAGCGCGGCAAATCGCGCGCGTGGCTGTAAAGGCGATCGAGAAGCCCGCAGCATCACCGGCCTCGGTAGTAGCACGTCCGGCGGCGACAGCGCGCGCGCGCCACATAGTAGGCAAGTTCCCGCACGTGGTTGCTCAGGTGCGGCAGGCCGTCGCGGAAAGCGAGCCGTTCGTGCAGATTCCGTATACCGTGCCGCTCTCGCCGGAAGAGCGGGCCACCGTCGTCCGGATGAACGTCCCGGTGGCGGCCCTGATCGCTGTGGGGTTTAACGTGTCCACGCCCGATGCGGGTGGCTCCGTAAGCGCCGACGTGCTGGTGAGCCAGGACGGCCGGGCGCGGGCAATTCGATTGAGTTCAAGCCAGGAGGAAGAACGATGAAGAAGGCATTGGTTCTCGCGGCGAGCCTCATCTCGGCCGCCGGGTTGTGGGGGCAGGAAATCCGTCTAGACTTCCAGGATGTCGTCACCCTGCCGGCGCCTGGTCCGGAGGGTGCCCAGCGATTCAACTTGGGCCCGGTTCGCCGCGACGGCGTGTCCCGGCAGACCGTGACCGGGCGCCCGGTCTCGGGCACTGAAGAACACAAATCCACGCAGACTTTGAGCGATGGCACGGTGATCTCCAATTCGACTAGCGACGGCTTCTATCGCGACAGCGCGGGGCGCACGCGGGTCGACAGCGGTGGCGAGGTGACCATCTTCGATCCCATTGCCCACCAGACCATAGTTCTGATGACTGAGGCAAAAAAAGCGCGGGTCATGCCGATGCCGGAGATCGTGCGAAAGATGGGGCAGGCATACAAGTCCGAAGGGCCGGTGATCACGAGAGATTTCACCTACACCACCACCGTCGGCACAACTACGGCTACCGCTACCGTTGCGGCCGGAGCCGAGCGCGGCATCCGCATCGAAGATTCGGAAAACGTAAAGAAGGAAGACCTTGGCGTGGAGTCGTTGAATGGCACTTTGGCGACGCACACCCGCAGCACGCTGACCATACCGCAAGGGCAAATCGGCAATGATCGCGATATCCACATAGTAAACGAGCAGTGGTATTCCGATGATCTTCAGATGCTCGTGAAGACGGCAAATTCCGATCCCCGCTTCGGGGAAAATACTTACGAGTTCACGAACATTTCGCGCGACGAGCCCGATCCGTCTCTCTTCCAGATTCCAGCCGACTACACCATCATCGATTTGGGTCCGACACGCGTTAAGAAGTAGGTGGCTTCAGAATCCCAGTGTCTTCGCCAGCAATCCCGCCAACGCCCCGCCGATCATCGGCCCTATGATTGGAATCGGCGCGTAGCTCCAGTCCGACCCCTCCTTCTTGGCGATCGGTAACAGCGCGTGGGCGACGCGAGGACCGAAATCGCGTGCGGGATTGATGGCATAGCCGGTGGTCCCGCCGAGGCTCAAGCCGATGCCCCACACGACGCAGCCAATCAGGTACGGTCCGAGCCCGTCGGCGGGGCCGTTCTTGGCAACAGCTTTCGATAAGATCGCATCGGCCACGAAGACCAGCACGAATGTGCCGATGATCTCGCTGATCAGATTGGACAATGGACCGCGGATCGCCGGGGCGGTGCAAAAACAGGCGCGCTTCAAATCGGGTTCGGGCGTTTCCCACCAGTGCGGCAGAAAGTGCAGCCAGACTATGCACGCCCCCAGGAACGCGCCCGCAATCTGCGCCGCGGTATACCAGGCGACGTGGCTGTAATCGCCCGAGACCACCGCCGCCCCGAGGGTCACCGCGGGATTGAGATGTCCCTCGCTGCCGCATGCGATGGCGGTAAATACGCCTGCCATCACGGCGAACGCCCATCCGGTGGTGATCACCATCCAGCCCGCATTCTCGGCTTTCGACCGGCGCAACAGAACGTTCGCCACCACGCCATTGCCGAACACGATGAGGATCGCCGTCCCCAGAAATTCTCCCAAGACTCCGTGTGGCATCTATTCCTCCAACCAGTCGAACGACCGGGTAACGGCTTTCTTCCAGAAGCGGTACATTTTCTCGCGCCGCGCGGCGTCCATGCCGGGTATCCAGGTGTGGTCTACCGACCATTGCGCGCGCAGATCGTCGATGTTGGCGTAGAAGCCGGTAGCCAGACCAGCGGCATACGCGGCGCCGAGCGCGGTGGTCTCGCGGACCGCAGGGCGCACTACTTCGCGATCCAGGATATCGGCCTGGAATTGCATCAGCAACTCGTTGCCCACCATTCCGCCATCGGTGCGCAGAATCGTCAGCGGCACGCCGGAATCCTTCTCCATCGCCTCCACCACTTCGCGCGTCTGAAACGCGGTCGCTTCCAGAACCGCACGTGCCAGGTGGCTCTTGTTGGAATACCGCGTCAGCCCGGCGATCACTCCGCGCGCATTGTGCTTCCAGTACGGCGCGTACAATCCCGAAAAGGCCGGCACAAAGTAGACGCCGCCGTTGTCTTCCGCCAGGCGCGCCAGCGATTCGATTTCCGGGCTCGACGTGATGAGCCCGAAGTTGTCGCGGATCCATTGCACCAGCGCGCCGGTGATGGCCACGCTGCCTTCGAGGGCATACTGCGCCGGTTGGCCGCCAAGGCGGAACGCCACGGTGGTGAGCAGGCCATATTTCGATTGCACGATCTCGCGCCCTGTGTTCATCAGCAGGAAACATCCCGTGCCGTATGTGTTTTTGGCCTCGCCCGGCTGAAAACAAGTCTGCCCGAAGAGCGCCGCCTGCTGATCGCCGAGAATCCCCGCCAGCGGAACGCCGGCAATTTCATCGAGCCTGGCCGGTCCGTAGATCTCGCTGCTCGAGCGGATTTGCGGCAGAATCTGCCGCGGAATGCCGAACGCAGCCAGCAGGTCCGCGTCCCAATCGAGCGTTTGAAGATTCATCAACTGCGTGCGGCTGGCGTTGGTGCAGTCGGTAATATGCAGGCCGGTAAGATGCCAGGCGAGGAAGGTGTCGATGTTGCCGAAAAGCAGGTCGCCCGCTTCGGCTTGGCGGCGGGCGCCGGGAATGCATTCGAGCAGCCAGCGGATTTTGAGACCGCTGAAGTAAGTGGCGAGAGGGAGTCCGGTCTTCGTGCGGAAGCGGTCGGGCCCGCCGTCGCGTGCGAATTCGGAGACGGCGTCGGCCACCCGCATGTCTTGCCAGACGAGCGCGTTGGCTACGGGCTTGCCGGTATGGCGATTCCACAGAACGGTGGTTTCGCGTTGATTGGTAATACCGAGCGCGGCCAGATCGGACGGCTTCAGCCCGCGCTGCGCCATTGCCTCTCCGATCACCTGGCGGGTGCGAAGCCAGATTTCTTCCGGGTCGTGCTCCACCCACCCCGGCTGCGGATAGATTTGCCCATGCTCTTTTTGTGCGCTGGCGACGATGCTGCCGCTGCGGTCGAACACCAGAAAACGAGTGCTGGTGGTGCCTTGATCGATGGCGCCGATGAACTCTGCCATATTCCCTCACGCAGGGACTATCCAGCTTAACAGGCCGGCGCCGGTTTAGAATGGCAGATTACTATGCCAAATCCCAAAGTATCGGCGCGGGCGATCCTCACCGACCTGCAATTGTGGGTGCCCATCGCGGTGCTGGCGGTCGGCATCGGCGTGCTGGCGCTGGTGAAATGACGCGCGGTTCGCTGCACGCGCTCGGCGTGGTGTGCGGGCTGGCTGCCGCGTCTTGGCTCGCCGCCGCCGAAGCGCCCACCAAACTCGTGACGGCAGGTTTCTCGCCCTTCGTCATCTCTCTGGGGATGGTGGCGGGGGTGTTCGTCGCGCGCTGGACCGTCCCCGTAGCGCTGAAAGGTACGGGGTATGTTTTCGCCGATCTCGGCGAGAAGCCGCACCTCATCGTCTGGGCCGTCCTGGCCGGAATGTTGTGGGCGGTCGCGAACACTCTGACTGTGTTCGCCATCCGCAATGTCGGACTGTCAGTCGCGTTCCCGCTGTGGAACATCAACAGCCTCGTCGGTTTGTTCTGGGGCTGGCTGCTGTTCAACGAATTGCGCGGCGCGGGATGGGCGCGGGTTTTGGCCGGCGCAGTGGCGATCGTGGGCGGAGCATGCCTTCTGGCCTATGCCACGTCGCAGAAGAGCATCGCGGCGCCGGGCGGCGCGGCCCTCGGCATCGCCGCGGCACTGACCGCCGGATTGCTCTGGGGCACCATGTACATCCCCTACCGCAAGGCATACATTAGCGGGATGAATCCGCTCTCCTTCGTAACGGTGTTTACCTTCGGCGAACTGGGGACGGTGTGGGCGCTGGCGGTGGTGTTCGGTGGCGGCGCGCAGGCCGTGATAGCCGAACTGGGCCGGGCGCGGCCGGCGCTGTTCTGGCTGTTTCTGGGTGGATTCTGCTGGGTACTGGGCGATCTGTTTCAGAACTACGCCACCAAGTACGTGGGTATCGCGCGAGGCATTCCACTGTCCAACACCAATCAGCTTTGGGGCCTTGCGTGGGGCGTGCTGGTCTTTGGCGAACTCGCCGGGCAGGGCACGACGGCGCACGTCCTGGTGGTAGCCGGGTCGCTGCTGATGATTCTGGGTGCGGGCGCGATCTCGATGGCCGAGGCCTCGGAATCCGAGCAGGCATCGTGGAGGGCCGCCATGGAGCGCGAGTGTGCGCGCTACGGCATGGACTCCGCCCGCGTCGCCTCGAGCCTGATGGGTGAAGATCCGCTCGCCCGTGAAAAGCCCGGCCGCCGATGGTGGGAAGTGGCCATCGCCGCCGCCGCCGTGGCGCTGTTCGTATGGCTCGCGGCAGGCGCCACACACCAGCCGCTCGCCGTGAATCTCTGGTGGATGACGGTGCTGCTGCTCCTCACCTTTGCCTGTTTGATCGTGTGCGGGCGAATGTTGTGGAAACGCACGCGGTTTTCATAGCGGCAGATAATTGCGGGCGGTCGCGCGGAAATTCTCTACTTGCGCCGCCTCCCACCGGGCGTCCCGCTTCAATTCTTCGGCCATGAGGCGCACGACCCGGGGCGCCATGCGGAGGGCGGCTTGCGAATTGAGAAACAGCGCCCGCGTTCGCCGCGCCAGCACGTCTTCCAGCGTCCTCGCCATCTCTTCGCGCACCGCCCACAGCACCTCCGCGGCGGTATACGGCAGATCTGCGTCGAGCGGTTCGCCCTCCTCAGCCGTCCGCTCTACCAGCGGCGCGTCCGACCCATACATCCACAACCGGCCGAATTTCTCCGACGACGAATGGAAGCCGTGAATGTTCAGGTGCTCGGTGACGCACGGGCGGTCCGGCAGGCGGGCGAGTGTCGCCGCCTGGTTGACGCAGTCCTCCGCCATGTGGCGGTAAGTGGTCCACTTGCCGCCGCAGACGGTGACCAATCCCGAGTTCTCGATGCGGATGGTGTGATCGCGGGAAAGCGCGGCGGTGTTGCCCCCCTCGCCCGATTTCACCAGCGGGCGGATTCCCGCGAAGACGCTGCGGATATCGTCGCGCGCCGGGGTCTTGGCGAGGTACAACGCCGAGGTTTGCAGAATGAATTCGATTTCCTGCGCCAGTGCCGCCGGTTCGAGTGAAGCTTCGGCGATGGGCGTATCGGTGGTGCCGACGACGGTGTGGCCGTGCCACGGAATGGCGAACATCACCCGGCCGTCACTGGTGTGCGGCACCATGATTGCGTCGTCGCCCGCTAGAAAAGAGCGGTCGAAAACGAGGTGAATGCCCTGGCTCGGCGCGATCATCGGCTGCACGGTGGGGTCGGCTTTACGCCGCAGGGCGTCGGCGAACGGGCCAGTGGCGTTGATAACCACCCGCGCGCGCGCCTCCAACTCTTCGCCGGTTTCGGCATCGTGGAAGCGAACGCCGTCCACGAAGCCCTCGGAATCCCTGGTGAGTTCGCTGACCGGAGCGTAGTTCAGCAGCGTCGCCCCCTGCTCGAAAGCCGTGGCCACCAGGTTGATGAGCAGGCGCGAATCGTCGAACTGGCCGTCGAAATAGATGACGCCGCCGCGGAGGCCTTCGGGTTTGATCGTCGGCAGCCGTTCCAGCGTTTCCTCGCGCGATAGAATGCGCGAGGCGCCGAAACCGTATTTGCCGGCGAGCAGGTTGTATAGCTTCAGCCCGATGCCGTAGAACGGCGCTTCCCACCAATCGTAATTCGGCACCACGAACCCGAGATTGCGAACCAGGTGCGGGGCATTGCGCGCCAGCAGGCCGCGCTCTTTGAGTGCTTCCATCACCAGCGAGACGTTGCCTTGTTCCAGATAGCGGACGCCACCGTGCACCAGCTTGGTGCTGCGGCTCGACGTGCCCTTGCCGAAGTCGTGCTGTTCGAGCAGAAGAACGTCGTAGCCGCGTGACGCCGCGTCGATGGCCACTCCCACGCCGGTTGCGCCGCCGCCGGCCACGATCATGTCCCACGTGCCGGAGTGGGCTCGCAGACGGCGGTACATCTCGGCTCGGGTCATGATTTATTCTAGCTGCCGGATTTCTGGCGTTTGAGATCGTCCGCGCGTGCCGCCAGGTCGCGTTCGAGTTGCGCCAGGTTGCTCTCGAACTCGGCCACCCAGGCGTGCGTTTCCTGTTCCACCTGCGCGCGGACCGCCAGGATGAAGGACTCGCACGTGAGAATCAGTTGATCGAGCTCCGCTTCGCGCGGAGCTTCGCCGCGGAGTTTGGCCATGTGGCGGGCCCATTCCAGGCGAAATTCCTCGAGCGATTTTTCGAGCGCAAGGCCGGTCGTCATGTAGCGGATCCAGCCGGTGGAGTATCCGAAGAAACGGTCCATGGCGACGCACCCGGCAGCGATGGCGATCAGCAGGTAGCCCACCTGTCCGAAATCGAAGCCCAAATGGCTAACCGCCTCCGGCGTCAGCGTCGCCTTGACGACCGGCACCAGGCCGCCGAGCACGAAAAGCAGGATGGCGGAAAAGCGGAGAGCGGTGGAGACGGACGCTTTTCGCTGGCGCTTGGAGCGATACCACTCGATCTGCCTTTGCGCCTCGTTCTCGACATACCGGCGGAGTGTGGCGAGTGAGCTCTCGAGATCCTCTTCGTTCCACGAAAGATTCAAAAGTTCGCTGGGCGGTGGGGCCATGGAATGTCTAGTCTACGCCGTCACTCCCGCTGAGCCGCACCGTTGAGATTTCTAACCCTCTGATAACACGCCGCATTCAATTTTCACTTTCTTGAACTGGCATCATAGGAATTATGAAGGCGGCCATCCTGCGAACGCCGGCGGGTGTCGGAACGAACCCAAAATCGAAACCATTGGAGATTGCCGATGTGGGCCGCCCGCAAGCCGCCGGCGGGCAAGTCCTGCTTCGCGTACGTGCCTGCGGCGTCTGCCGGACCGATCTCCACATTGTGGAGGGCGAACTGCCCTCGCGCCGCTCTCCGCTGATTCCGGGGCACCAGATCGTGGGCGAGATCGTCGATGGCGCTACCGCGGAACTGCCGGCCGGCACGCGGGTAGGTGTTTCTTGGGTCGGGGGCGTGGATGGCAGTTGCCGGTACTGCCGGCGGAGTCTTGAAAATCTCTGCGACGCACCTACTTTTACGGGTTATACCGTGGATGGCGGCTACGCCGAATATGCCGCGGCACGCGCCGATTTCGTTTTTCCTTTGCCCGCCGCTCTCGACGACCTTCACGCCGCGCCGCTGCTCTGTGCCGGCATCATCGGATTTCGCAGCTTGCGGGTCGCGGGAGTCGAGCAGGGCGATCACGTGGGGCTCTTCGGTTTTGGTTCGTCGGCGTCTCTGACCATCGCCGTGCTGCACTCCTGGAACTGCAAAGTGTATGTCGCGACGCGGGGCGAATCGCACCGCCGCCTGGCATCGTCCCTCGGCGCAGCCTGGGTAGGCGGCGAGAAGGACCGGCCGCCGGTTGAACTGGACCGCGCCGTGACGTTCGCTCCCAGCGGCGATGTGGTGGTGGCGGCTTTGGCGAGCCTGCGCAAGGGCGGCGTGGTGGCGATCAATGCCATTCATCTCGACCGCATGCCGCAGTTCGATTACGACCGGCTGCTGTGGGGCGAACGCCAGATCCGCAGCGTGGCGAACATGACGCGGTCTGACGCGCGCGACTTTCTGGAGATCGCCACCAAGATCGGCATAGAGCCGCGGGTGACCACGTACCCCCTGGAAAAGGCGAATGATGCGCTGGCGGCTATCAAAGGAGATTCGGTGGACGGATCGGCTGTGATCGTGCCCTAGGAAGGCACAACCGTCACTCCGTTCGCGGCATCGCCACCGTATCCGTCCCCACCGCATGGATCACCGCCAGCATCGCCGATTTCCGCGGATCCCGCGCAGCAGCGAGGCATAATCGTCACTCCCACCGCAATGCGATCAAGGGATCGACGCGGCTGGCCCGGCGAGCGGGGATGTAACATGCCGCCAGCGCCACGGCAAACATCAGAGCTGCCGCTCCCGCATAGATGAGTGGATCGGACGGGCTTACGTCGAACACCAGGGTCGCCAGGGACCGGCGTAGCAGAAACGCGGCCAGCAGACCGAGCGCCAGCCCGGCTGCGCTGAGCCTCATTCCGCTGCCGAGCGCTTCGCCAACGACTGCGTTCGGAGAAGCCCCAAGCGTCATCCGAATCCCGATTTCACGCGTGCGCTGGGCCACGGACCAGGACACGACTCCGTAGATGCCCACAAGGGCAAGCCCCATGGCAAGCGCCGCAAACGCGGCCAGCAACGACATGGTCCAGCGCTGAGTTGCGGCTGATTCTTCCACCACCTGATCCATCGTGCGAAGTTCCGATACCGGAATCTCGGGCGCTGCCGCTTGAATCGCCGCGCGAACCGGACCGATCAGCGCTTTTGGATTCCCCGGCGTGTGCACCACAATCGTTAATGGATCGAGTGCCGGATAATATAGATCGAAACTCGGCTCGGAATCTAGACCGAATTGCTTCACATTGCCGGCAACTCCGATGATTGTAGACCAGGTGGGATTCGGCCCCCAAGGTCCGGTGACGAACCTGAGGCCGACCGGATCTCTTCCCGGCCAGAAGCGGCGCGCCATGTTCTCATTGATGATTACCACCGGCTGGTTCAAATCGCGTTCGTCGAAAGCCCGGCCGGAACGGATCGGGATGCTCATCATTCTGAAGTAACTCGGGCTCACCCAGCGGAGTTGCCCGGCGGGCAGCGCATCGGGATCGATCAGCGGGCTGCCCGGCACGTTGAAGCGGCCGGCGTTGCCGTGATTGGGAACCAGGGGCAGTGTGTTGGTGGAGGCGAACGAGTCGACGCCGGGAATCTGCTTCACGCGTTCCTCGATGCGGCGGTACAAGTCGTCGGGCTTGCGCGATTCTGGAATTGCCAGGCGCATGGTAAGCAGCCCGCGCGACCCGAACCCTGGATCCACGTGCGAGAGGCGAACAAAACTCTTGATGAGGATGCCCGCGCCGGTGACCAGGAGGATTGCGAGCGCCAATTCGACCACTACCAGCGCGGATCGCATCCCGCCGGCGCCGCCGCCGGTCGCCGAAGCCGTCTTAATAATGGTATTGGTATCGCCGCGCAGGGTTTGAATGATTGGAGCGGCGCTGCACGCGACGCCTGTCACGAGCGAAACCGCCATGAGAAAAATAAGCACACTCCAATCCAGTTGTGCTTGGATCGGGGAAAGCAGCTTCAATCCGAGTGCGCCGGCGGTAAGTCCGGCGGCGCCGCCGGCGAGCGCGAGAAGAATGCCCTCGGTGAACAGTTGGCGTGCAATCCGCCCGGTTCCGGCGCCGAGCGCGCTCCGGATTGCGATCTCCCGGGATCGGCCGCTGGCGCGCGTAAGCAGAAGACTGGCGACGTTGCTGCACGCGATCAGCAACACCAGTGCGACCGCGCCCCACAACATCAGCAGGGCCGGGCGGACCTTCGCCGTGAGATCCTCCTGCAGGTTCGACACCCGCATGCCCCAACCGGTACTGGTGTTGGGGTGCTCCTTGGCAAGACGCGCGGAAAGCGCGCTCAGCCGGGTAGCGGCTTGTTGCGTCGGAATGTTTCGCCTCAATCGCCCGATGAATGCCATCGCGTGACGAACCGGATTGGTCAACTCGTCGCCATTGAGCGGCCCTGGCGGCAACCACAGATCCGCCCAGTCGGGAAAGCTGAATCCAGCCGGCATAACGCCTATCACGGTAAAAACACTGTCGTTCAGGCGAATCACCCTGCCGGCAATGCCCGCATCGGCGGCGAACCGCGTGTGCCAGAGATGGTCGCTGATCAGCGCTGAATTCGGCGGCTCATCGGCGGCGAAGGCGCGGCCCAGTGCAGGCATGACGCCAAGCACCCGGAGGAAATTCGTCGAACAGAACCCCGCATGAATGCTGAGCGCCTCCGCGCCGGGAGCGGTCAGCGCCATCTCGTAAGGGACGTAGCGATACCACGCGGTGTCTTCGAACACGTCGTGCTGCTGCCGCCAAAGTTCGAGTTCGGGAGGGGCTGCCCCGATTTTGGGAAACATTGGAAGCAATTTGTCCTGGGGAAGGTAGGTATCCCAGGCGACGATGAGACGTGATGGCTCGCGATAAGGCAGCGGCTTGAGCAAAACCGCATGGACGAGGCTGAAGATTGCCGTGTTCGCGCCAATTCCGAGTGCCAGCGTAATGGCCGCAACCGCCCAAAATCCAGGCGAGCGCAGAAACGCGCGGGCGGCATAGCGAAAATCCTGAACCAGAGCGCCCATGATCCACTGTAAATCTTTTGCCAGGCCGCCGCACGTCGCCTGAAGGAGGTTGTGATGGTGCCGATTCCTTGAAGAGCGACAGTCCCGGAATTAACGTCGCGTTCGACAACTACGCAATTGTCACGGCGACGATTTATGGCTCGGCTTCCGCGGTGCAGCATCCGCTGGCACCTTCCTCGCTGCAAAATACCAACCGCAAACTTGAAGGAAGGTAGACGAATTCGCCCGCGCCCTTCCAGGCGCCATGGAAAAGGCTGCGGCGGCGCTAGCGCTCAATGCGAAGGATTACGAGCAGGAAACGAGCTTTATCATTGCGGCGGTCCGCACCTGTTCGGAGATCACGCCCGAAATGGCCCGCGGCACGGCAATCCGCTTCCCATGGTTTCCGATGAGGTCGGGAAAACGCATAACCAGGAAAGCCAGCGGGCGCTCGCGATGTCGATCTTCGACCGCGGGGGCCACTGGGGAAGCGGGCAGGGGATCCATCTTCAGGTTCATTTCAGCCCTCTCAAAGGCGAGGGCGACGGGCATGAAATGCGCTTCGACACGGTGGGTGTAAATCGACGCGACGATTCGTTGACGCGCGGCAGAGCTGTCAGGCCCCCTGTTGTTGTTCGGAACTCACAACCGGCAGCGGACGGCCATCTCCGGCCGGCGGTACGATTTCCTTCGGCCGCCGCGGACTTGGGTCCGCCTGCAATTGATGCCGGCGATTGAACCTGGCAAGAAACGCCGCCACAATGGGCACCCTTGCCCGCTCGAGAGCCAGGTGCGGTGACCCTTGGACTCCTGCTAGGATAGACCGACATGCAAGGCACCGCACCCCGGGGGGCGCGGCTCGGTATCGGGGCTCTCGCGCTGTTCCTGGCTTGCTCTTTTCTTCACGCCCGCCGTCTGCCCATCCGCGGTTACACTACCGCCGACGGGCTGGCGAGCGACCAGGTCTATTGCATTCACCAGGACGCGCATGGGTTCCTGTGGTTTTGCACCTCCGAAGGCCTGTCGCGCTTCGATGGGTATGGGTTCACGAATTACCATACGTCCGAAGGACTGCCCGGCAACCTGGTTCGCAAGCTCATCGAAACGCGCCAGGGCATCTACTGGATCGCCACGTTCGACGGCCTGGTTCGTTTTGACCCGCGGGGCGCCGGCGCTTCCCGCTTTCGGGAGTATCCGCTGCCCGGGACGCCGAAACCTGTGCCCAGCGTCTTGCGGGAGGATCGCGATGGCGGAATCTGGTGCGGCACGACGAACAGCCACGGCGTGTTTTACCTGGGTCCGCACGACGCCGCTTTTCATCAGGTGGAAACACCGGGCGTCGATCCGATCGTGTTTGCGCTCGCGATCGACCGGCGCGGCTCATTGTGGATCGGCACCAACGGCGGCCTTGTCCGCCGCGATCCCGACGGCTCCCTGCACCGATACGACACCCCCGAATTGAAGGGCGCGATCGTGATGGCCCTGCTCGAAGATCGCGTGGGGCGATTATGGGTGGGCACGCGCGGCGGCCTCGTCCGCATGGACGATGGACTGACGCCGTCGCGCTTGTACGGCGCCGCGGACGGCCTTCCCAACAAACGTGTCGAAGCGCTGCTCGAGGCATCGGATGGGAAGTTGTGGGTGGGGACCGCCGACGGACTGGCCTTGTGGACTCCCGAGGCGCCGGAAGAAGGGCGCGAGTTTCAGGCGTTCTCGGCCGCTCAGGGGTTGAACGCCAAGGCCGTGGGCGCCATGGCGGAAGACCGCGACGGAAATCTCTGGATGGCCACGTTCGGTTCCGGCGCGCTGAAAATGGCGCGTAACGGATTCACCACTTATACAGAAGCGGACGGCGTCCCTTGGGTGCAGTCTTTCACGCTCAGCCGGAAAGGTGAAATCTGTGCGCTGCTGCGCGAACAAGACGGCATGCACGTGGCTTGGTTCGACGGCCGTAAGTTTGTGGACATCAAGCCCCGCTGGCCGCGCGAGGTGACCAATTTCGGATGGGGCCGCGGGCAAGCCATGCTCCAGGATCGCGACGGCCAGTGGTGGATCGCCACCGGGAGCGGGCTTTGCAGGTTCCAACGTGCGGACAGCGTGCGGGGCCTGGCGGGCGCGGCTCCCGGAGCCATCTATACGCGGCGCGACGGGCTTGCGGGCGACGAGATATTCACGGTGTTTGCCGATTCGCGGAACCGCATCTGGATTGGCACCATCGGTCCGGAATTGCAGGACGGAATGGCGCTGCTCGACCCCGCCAGCGGCAAACTCCGCGCTTTTTCAGCGGCCGACGGTTTGCCGCTCAAGCCATTGCCTTCGGTCTTTGCCGAGGATCGCGCGGGGAACGTTTGGGCGGCGCTCTATCATGGCGGTCTGGCGCGCTATCGCCAGGGCCGGTTCACGGTGTTCGGAGAGCGCGAGGGCGTCAATGGATTCATCGAGGATCTCTTTGTGGATTCCACCGGCCGCTTGTGGGTGGGAACGTCGTCGCGAGGTCTGATTCGAGTCGATGACCCGGCCGCCGAGGTGCCGCGGTTCAAGACCTATGGCGTGGCGGAGGGGCTTTCCAGCAGCCGCATCGGCGGCTTTATCGAGGATCGTTGGGGACGCATCTATGCCATGAACGGCCGCGGGATCGATCGCTTCGCGCCGGTTTCCGGCGGCCTGGGGCACGTCCAGCGTTTTACCACCGCGGATGGTGTCGCGCCGGGCGAACTCGACCTGGCTTTTCGCGACGGGCAGAACAACCTGTGGTTCAGTTCGTCGCTCGGCCTTTCGCGTTTCGTCCCCATGGAGGATCCCCCACGTTCTCCGCCGCCGGTGCTGGTGACCGGGTTGAGCGTGGGCGGGGTAGCGCAACCTATCTCCGACCTGGGCCAACCATCGGTAGCGGGCCTGCGATTTCCCGAACGGCCCCTCCGCGTGGACTACCTCGGCCTGGGATTTCAGCCCGGCGCCGCGTTGCGCTACCAGTACATGCTGGAAGGGGCCGACCACGATTGGAGCCCGCCCACCGATCAGCGCACCGTGATCTACGCCAGCCTGACGCCGGGTGCTTATCGTTTCCGCGTGCGCGCGGTCGCGGGGGATGGCGCTTTGAGCCCGCGGCCGGCGGAGGTGGAATTCCGCATCCTGCCGCCGGTGTGGCGCACATGGTGGTTCCTGCTGGCTTGCGGCACTGGCCTGGCGGCGTTGGTCTATGCGCTGCACCGCTACACGGTGTCGCAAGCCGTAGCGGTAGCCAACGTGCGCACACGGATCGCCACCGACTTGCACGACGATATCGGCGCCAGCCTTTCGCAAATCGCGGTTCTGAGCGAGGTGGCGCGGTGCGGGGCGGGGAACGGACACAGCGGCTCGCCGCTCGAGGAAATCGCGGGCATCTCGCGTGAACTAGTGGATTCCATGAGCGATATCGTTTGGGCCATCAATCCCGAGCACGACCGTCTCAGCAATCTGGTCTATCGCATGCGGCGATTCGCCACCGACCTGCTTGGAGGGCAGGGCATTGCGCTCCAGTTCCGTTCTTCGATGGCCGATGGAGATCTGCGAATCGGCGCCAACGTCCGCCGCCAATTCTATCTCGTCTTCAAGGAAGCGGTCCACAACATTGCGCGCCACTCGGGAGCGCGGCGGGTGGAAATCGAGCTGGATCGCGAGGGCGATTCCCTGATGCTGCGCGTTGCCGACGACGGGCGGGGATTCGATCCGGCGGAGGTCAACGAGGGTCACGGCCTGGCGAGCATGCGGCGGCGCGCGACGAGCCTCGGCACGGAGTTGGAATGGGATACCGGGACCGGCAAGGGAACGGCTTTGCGGATGCGGGTGCGGCGGTAGCCCGGCTTATTGAAACATCCCCCGTTTTCCCGATTGGAAATCTTCCCACTGGCCGAACGCCTTCATTTGTTGATCGAGCTTTGTGTCCACGAGCAGCTTCTCGACTTCGGCCCGGGTCTGGCGAGCCAGCCTTTGCGGGCTTTCGGCGAAAGCCCAAAGCAGGGCCGAAGAGGCGGCCAGGGTGATTTTTTCTTCGCGCTGATTGACGCGGTCGAAGGTGTCCGATTCCGCGTGGTAATCGGGAAGATATGGAATAGGATCCTGGATTCCCACCAGATTGGGAACACCGGAGAGAAGGAAATCGAAGTTGTCGGTGCCGTCGATGGCGTCGATCAGGTGGCCGCTGGCGTTGAATCCCGCCACCGGGGCGAGGGCGTCATTGGTCGGCTGGCGGAGGTCCTCGCGGCCGTTCAGATAAAAGCCGAGCAGGCGGCCGGAACCAGTATCGAAAGTGATGGTTGCCGCATACTTGTCCAACTCCGCGCGATGGCGCTCCACGTAGCGGCGCGAACCCCACATGCCCTGCTCCTCGCCGGTGAAGAGCGCGAACCGCACGGTACGGCGCGGGACTAATCCAAGCTGTTTGAAGCCGCGCGCGATATCGAGCACGAGCGCCACGTTGACTCCATTGTCTTCGGCGCCCGTGCCGAGGTCCCAGGAATCCAGATGAGCGCCGATCAACACCACTTCGTCCGGCTTTTCCCGGCCGCGGATCTCCGCGACCACATTGGCCGACTGGTACTCGCCGCCGAGCTTGTTATCCAGATTCAGGCTCATATGCACCTCGTCTTTCGCGGCAAGCCTCGCCAGCCGCTCGGCATGTTCCCGGCTGACAATCGCGGCGGGAATCGGGACGATCGAGCCGTCAAAACTCAATGGATGGCGGTAGAGCAGCCCGCGCGGGCGGGTGGATTGCAAAAGCAGAGCGCCCACGCCCGCCTTTTCGGCCGCCGCGATCAACGGCTGATTCCGGAGATATTCCGCGAAGAGGTCGTCGAATGTCCGCATCTCCTGGCTGTGGACGAGCGCGATGGCGCCCCTGGCGCGCAAGCCGAGCCGGGCGAAATCGGCCTCGGTTCCGTCGCCCGCATCGACCACCATGGCTTCGACGGTCCCTTTCGTCGAGGCAGTGAACGGCGCGGCGGCCAGGCGGATGGAGAAGTGCTGCGGCGCAATGACGGTTGCTTCGGCGGAAACCGGAAGCCAGAGATTTGGAATCTGGAAAGGCTCGATCGCGGGCTTGAAGCCGGCCGCGCGGAATTTGTTGGCGGCCCATTCGATCGCCTTTGACGCGGCGGGCGAACCCGTGGGACGGCCCCCGATGCCGTCGCAGAGTTCCTGCAGGTCTTCGAAGATGGGCGTCTGACCGAAAGATCGCGCCACCAGGCGGGCGGGTGCATCGCCGGTCTGCGCGGCCGCAAGACCGGCGGCAAGGAAGAAGAAGAACGGGCGGTGTTGTTTCATAGGCGCAAAGAATGTCGCTGTATTATATACTGCGTTCCGCTACCGACCGGATGTGCGAAGGCTCAAGACCGGATGAGCGGTTCACCACTGGCGCGTTCCTTCTCCACCAGGGTCGCTCCGGGTTTTTCGGATGAAGCGGGAAGCTTGCCACGTCTTATCCCCGATCAGGTTACGCAAGCCTGGCACCGCGAGCAGTGACGCCAGTCACGGCTCCGGCACAATTTGTGCCACCTGCCATTTTCGGGCATTCAACGAAAGAAGTTAGAAGACACGGGTGGAACATCATGTTCCACCGGCGCCGGAATCGCCCAATCGCGATGAGCTAAAATCTACCAATGCGTCTTCTTCGGGTTTTTGTTCCCGCGATCCTCGCGCTGCCGTTGCTTGCCCAACCCAGCGCCACGATTTCTCTCAAGCCGGGCCGCGACCCCGGCCAGGCGATCGATGAGGAGTATACGCACAAGATCGGCGAATACACCACCGAGAGTTTCTTCAATTCGCCGCTCACCGATTACCTTCCGGCCTCGAAAACCGTGCCCACGCCCAAAGCGGTGCTCGGCGACATCTCCGGCGCGCCCGGCATCCTGCCGTATTCGACCGAGGTCTACAAGTACATGCGCATGCTGGCGGCGGCCACACCGCGCGTGAAGGTATTCACCATCGGGAAGACCGAAGAGGGGCGCGAGATGATCGCGGTCGCGGTGGCGTCGGAGAAGCTGATCGCGCAGCTTGACGAGAATCGGGCGCGCCTGTCGCAGCTTGCCGACCCGCGCCGCATTCAATTTAACGATGCCGAGGCGGACAGACTCGTGGCGGCATCGACGCCGGTTTACTACATCACCGGTACCATCCATTCCACCGAGACGGGCGCGCCCACCGCGCTCATGGAACTGGCTTATCGGTTGGCGGTGGACGATAGCGCCTACGTGAAGGCGATCCGCGACAACGTCATCACTCTCATCACGCCGGTGGTCGAAGTGGACGGCCGCGATCGCATGGTGGATATCTACCGCTGGCATCTGGCTCACCCCGGCCAGAACTGGCCCAACCTGATTTATTGGGGCCACTACGTGGCGCACGACAACAATCGCGACTCCATGGGCCTTACGCTTCAGCTCACGCGCAACGTGCTGAACACGTTTGTCGGATGGAAGGCGCAGGTGCTGCACGACCTGCACGAATCGGTGCCGTATCTTTACGACAACACCGTCGGCGACGGCCCGTACAATGCGTGGATCGACCCCATGCTGGCCGACGAATGGGAAATGATGGGCTGGAACAATGTCTCGGAGATGCAGAAATTCGGCATGCCGGGGGTGTTCACGCATGGCACGTTCGACACCTGGTCGCCGAGCTACCTGATGTTCATCGCCGCTACGCACAACGGCATCAGCCGCCTGTACGAGACGTTCGGCAACGGCGGCGCCGATACCGAAGAGCGCACCTTGCGGCCCAACGAGTACTCGCGCACCTGGTTCAAGCAGAATCCGCCGCTGCCGAAGGCCAAATGGTCGCAGCGCGACAACAATAATTACGAAGAAACGGGTTTGCTCACCGCCCTGGCGTATTTTTCGGCCAACAACAAGCTGTTTCTGCACAATTTCTATCTCAAGGCCAAGCGGTCGATCCTGAAAGCCAAGACGGAAGGGCCGGCGGCGTATGTTTTCACGGCCGACGACCCGCGCCTCGGCGCGCAGGCCGACCTGCTGCGCATGCTGCAGGATCAAGGCTGCGAGGTCTCGCGCGCGAAAGAATCCTTTACCGTGATGATGCCGGGCAAGAAACCGCGCAATGGCCGCGGCGGGCGCGGAGGCGATGCCACGACCGACGGCGATGCCGCGAAGCCCGAAGAGAAGCCGAAACCGGAGCCGCGCACGTTTCCGGCGGGTTCTTACGTTCTCCGCATGGACCAACCGTACAGCCGCATCGCCGACACCCTGCTCGATTATCAATATTGGGCGCCAAACGATCCCCAGAAGAGCATTTACGACGATACCGGCTGGACTTTCGGTGAGCTCGGCAACGTGCAGGTGGCGCGTGTGACGGACGTGAAGGTGCTGGACGCGCCAATGATGATGGTCGATGGAGCGGTCAAGGCACCGGGAGGCGTCGAGGGCACGGGTAGCGTCTACCTGGTGAATCACAATGCCGATAGCGAACTGATGACGCTGCGGTATCAATTTCCGGCGGCCGATTTTCAGGCCGCCGAACAGCCGTTCGAAGCGGCGGGGAAGAAATTCAATCGCGGGTCGTTCGTGATTCGCGGGGTGAACGCCAGCGATCTGTCGCAGGCCGGGCACGATCTCGGCGTCCGCGTGTATGCGGTGGATTCCGCGCCCGCCGTAAAGACACACGCACTGCGCGCGGCGCGCATCGCCATCATGCACACTTGGATGAACACACAGGCCGAGGGCTGGTGGCGCCTGGAATTCGACCGCCTGAAGGTTCCATACACCTATATCAATACCCAGACGGTGGCGAAGGACGGCGACCTGCGGTCGAAGTACGACGTGATCATCTTCGGGCCGGGGGCCGGCGGCAATGCGCAGACCATCGTCAACGGCCGGCCGATGTACGGCAATCCGCTGCCGTGGAAAGTCACGCCGGAGACGCCCAATCTCGCCCATACCGACGAAACCGACGATATGCGGCCGGGGCTCGGGTGGACGGGGCTCGATCATTTGCAGAACTTCGTGGAGAAGGGCGGGCTGCTCATTACGGCCAGCGACACCGCGACCTTCGCCGTGACGTTCGGGTTCGCGCCCGGGGTTTCCACTTCGGCGGCGCGGAATTTGAAGGTGACGGGGTCGGCCGTGCGCTCGAAGATTGTGGATGGAGCGAGCCCGATTCTGTACGGATATTCCGACAACCTGGCGATTTTCGCATCCAACCCCCCGTTGTTCGGTGTCTCCAACATGGCGGGCGGCGGATTTGGTGGAGGACGCGGCGGCGGGGGCGGCAACGGACGCGCCACGGGGCGCGGAACGGCAGACGATCCCGATATCCCGCAGGGCCGCGTGCCGTCGGAGATTCCCGAAGAACCCCACGCGCAGCCGTGGGAAGCTACGCCGGTAACCGACGAGCAATTGCGCAATCCGGTGAACCTGATTCCGCCGGCGGATCGTCCGCGGGTGGTGCTGCGGTACTCGAACAGCCCCGAACTGCTGGTGTCCGGTCTGCTCGATAATGGCGGCGAACTGGCGCAGCGTCCGGCGGTGGTGGACGCGACGCTAGGGCAGGGTCACGTGGTGCTGTTCTCGAACAATCCTTTCTGGCGGGCGGAGACCAAGGGGAGCTACTTCCTGGTGTTCAACGCCATTTTGAATTACGACAATCTGTCGGCGGGAAGGAAGTTGGCGAGCAGATAGGAGGGTCGCCACTCCTGGTGGCCTTTCCGGCGGCGGCAACCATTGCCGAATGCCGCATAGTTTTGGACGGCGAGAATTTCAGCACAAATCGTGGGGCGGCCAATCGTGCCCAATGCTGGCTTTTCAGGCGACGGCAGTCAGGATTGGCTGTCCCACAGCTTCCGCAGACCTTGACAGTTTTGCGAGCGGCGCGGGCCCGCACGAAAGAAACTCCTGGGAACGCCTCTCTCCGCTACCTCTGCCACCTCCGCGTCCTCGGGTTGTGATTTTGACTTTTGTTTTTCTCCATGCCTCTGTGCCTCCGTGGTGAATGAACCGTTTCGCGCTTCTCCGCGCATCGCGTCCATTTGATACTCTTGGGTCGGAATGAAACGTTTATTGTGCCTTTCCGTCCTCCTGGTCGGTCCTGCCCTCGCGCAGCCGTCACATTATCCATTTAACGACCCCAATCTTCCGCCCGATCAACGCATCGCCAACCTGCTCTCGCTGATGAACATCGACGAGAAAATCAACTGTCTCGGAACGCGCACCGCCGTGCCGCGTCTCGGTGTGCCGAATATCGGTTCCTCCGAGGGCATCCACGGTGTGGTGCAGCGCGAGGCGCGCGGCCCGCTCCAGCCCATTACCACGACACAATTCCCGCAGCCGCCCGGCATGGGCGAGACGTGGGACCCGGATATCGTCCGGCAAGCCGCCGGCGTCGAAGGGTACGAAGCCCGCTTCATCACGCAAACCGAAAAGTATCACCGCCAGATCCTCATGCTGTGGGGACCGCAGTCGGATCTCGCGCGCGATCCACGCTGGGGCCGCACCGAAGAAGTGTACGGCGAAGACCCGTTTTTCAACGGCACCATGGCGGTCGCGTTTACCAAAGGCTTGCAGGGCGACGACCCGAAATACTGGCAGGCCGCCGCTCTTCTGAAGCACTTCCTCGCCAACAGCAATGAGGACCATCGCAACGCCTCGTCTTCCGATTTCGACGAGCGGCTTTTCTGGGAATATTACTCGGTGCCGTTCCGGATGGCGTTTCTGGAAGGCGGCGCCAAGGCAGTGATGGCGTCGTACAACGCCTGGAACGGGACGCCGATGACCGTCAATCCCATCCTGCGCAGCGTTCTGATCGACAAATGGGGCGTGGACGTGATCTCGAGCGACGGCAGGGCTGTAGGTCTTCTCGTTCGCCCGCGCCATCTCTTTCCAAACCAGCAAGCCGCCGTTGTTGCCAGCCTGAAGGCCGGTATCAATCAATACCTCGACACCTATGCTGGCGAGCTCCGGGCTGCCTTAAAAGAAGGCACGGTCACCGAAGCCGATATCGACTCCGCGCTTCGCCTCAAGTTCCACATCGCTCTCAAGCTCGGTCTGCTCGATCCGCCGGAGATGGTGCCGTACTCGAAGATCAAAGATTCACCCGAGCCCTGGAATACCGATAAGGATCGCGCCGTGAGCCGGCAGATCGCGCTGGAATCGGTGGTGCTGCTCAAGAACGAAAAGAATTTCCTGCCGCTCGACAAGAGCGCCATGAAATCGGTTGCCGTGATTGGTCCCCTGGGGGATTCCGTTCACTGGGATTGGTACGGCGGCATCCCGCCCTACAAAATCACGCCCGTCGAAGGCATCAAGGAGGAACTCGGCCCGGATGTCAACGTCACCTACAACGCCGAAGCGACCACCGGCGAGGCGCAGGCCGCCATCCGCAAAGCCAGTGCCGCCATCGTGGTGGTGGGTAACGATCCGACCTGCGGTCCCGACATGGGCCGCGCCTGGTTCGGCGGTCCCGACGGCGATGGCGGCACTTACCCATGCACCGTCCCCAGCGACGGGCGCGAAGGCCGCGACCGGGAGAGTATCGAGCTGTACCAGGAACAGATCGTGAAGCAGGTTCACGAACTGAATCCCAAGACGGTCGTGGTGCTTGTCTCCAGCTTTCCGTTCGCCATCAACTGGACCGAGGCCAACATTCCGGCGATTCTCCACATGACGCACTCCTCGCAGGACGAAGGTGCGGCGATCGCCAAGGTACTGTTCGGCGACTACACTCCTGGCGGCCACCTGGTGAGTACCTGGCCGAAGTCGCTCGATCAGGTGCCGCCGACGATGGATTACAACATTCGCCATGGCCGCACGTACATGTATTTCAAAGGCGAGCCCCTGTATCCTTTCGGATTCGGCCTGAGCTATACGACTTTTCAGTTGGCGAATCTGAAGACCGGCACCGCGCAGCTTGCCAAAGACGGCAGTGTCAACGTGAGCGTCGATGTGACCAACACCGGCAGCCGCGCGGGCGATGAAGTGGTGCAGATTTACGCCAGGTTCCCGGGATCGAAAATCGAGCGGCCGAAGGAGCAACTGGTGGGATTCCGGCGGGTGAACGTGGCGCCGAAAGAGACCAAGACCGTGCAGATCGCGGTGCCGGCGTCGCGGTTGGCCTACTGGGATGGGAAAGCCAAGGAGTTCCGCGTGGAGCCGGGGCAGGTCACACTGATGGCTGGCGAGTCGTCCGCCAATCTGCCGCTTACGGCAACGATGACGGTGCCGAAATAGCAGATCAGACGTGCGTCAGCCGCCGATTCAGGCCTTCGCGCAAATTGATGCCGAACTGCACGTAGGCCTTCAATCCGCACAAAGTATGCGTCCAGCCGGCATTTTGCCCCAGCGCGAGCTGGACGCCCTCTTTGGTCAGCGGGAATTTGGATTCCGTAACCGTGACCACGGTGGCGCCGGGACCATCGGGCGCGAATTCAATCGTGGTGCGAAGGGCCGGGCCGAGTGCCGTCGATTCCAGCACGATCTTTCGATTCGGTTCGACCTCCAGGACGTCGATTGGCACTTTGGCGCCGACATCGTCGAACTCCCAAGTCACTTTTCCGGCTTGAAGGTCGCCGCTCGCCCCCGTGATGAAGTATTGGGACATCTTGCGATGGTCGACGACGGCGTCGAAGACCTCGCTTACTGGCTTCAGAATGCGTTCCCGTACGTTCACGTCAAAATCCATTGGTGCTCCTGTTTCGTGGGCCGTGGTGAAAGAAATTCCGGCCCACGGCGTGCAAGAACGGTCCGCCGAGGGCCGCAATCGCCAATGCGGCGGCGAACAGCGCCAGGGCCTCGAAACTTTCGCGTCCTTCCCGCGACCAATAGACATCGCGCAGATTGAGCCAAAGCGCAAACTCATCGAGGGTGAGCGCTGCGCCTACGCCGTAAGCCATCGACATGGTGCGGCCTACCCAGGTGCGGGAGCCGCGCGCGCCGGTACCCGTTTCGAGCAGCCAGCCGTATCCGGTCAATAACAACAGGATAATGCCCCAGACCAGGTGATGGATATGCCGCCCGCGCATTTCGATGTCGTGGAACGGGCCGATGTCATTGTGGATCAGGAAGGTCAGGGTTCGCACGACGGCCAGCGCGACGAAAAATCCTACAGCGGCCCAGAAGAGGCGCTCGCGGGGCGTTTCCGGGAATTTCTCGCGATAGATGGCGGAGAGACTGCTTCTGAGCGCCAGCCTATTGATGGCGAAGAGGATAACGGCAATCAGGAGTGGGGCCAGCCACAAACTGTAATGGAGTCGCGGCATGGGTTCTGTTCCAATGTTCGCAAAAGTGGGGACAAAAAAGTTATGGCCCCGAGCTGGGTATCTCGGGGCCTGCACTCAGAGAGTGGCGGTGGGAGGGGACTCACCGCCAGGGATGCTGTCTGTGTTGATTTAAGATTAGCAATTTCAGATCTGTTTGTCCAGTATTTTGTAAAGATTTTTTCGAAAAATTTTCGTAGCGCCTTCCCGCCTTGCTTTCGGGACCGGCACGGAGTCACGCGAACCCCTTGTATCTGGTTGTTACGACGGCAGTTCTGTCAAATTGGGAAAACTCACCCGGAAAATAAAAAAGGCGGAGCCTTTGGCTCCGCCCGCTAGTTCGGTCTGTGGATATTCTTCCGTGCTTAGTTCAGGATTACCGTCCACATATTGAGGGAGTTCTGATTATCGTCAACGGCCGCCATCCGAATTGCAGTCGGGGTGATTGCGAACGTGTTGAGTCCGAATGCGCCGCCGTTATTCGGGTCCACCGAAAATTGCGTGACGAACTGGCCCGCGAGAGTATATTCCACCAGCTCGCTCGGTTGATTGGCGTCGACATTGGAACCATCGCTGTTGGCGATGAGCAGATGGCCGTTGGGGGCGACGGTAATATCCAGTGGTCCGTGCAGGTGCGTCAGATCCTGGAAGAGCAGAGTGCTGTTGACCGGGGCTTTGGCCGCGTGCACGCCCGTGAGGGTGTAGACCGCGTTGTCGGTGGACGAAGCTACATACAGGATGTCGTGAACGTGGTCATAATACAGGCCGGAGGGGCCGAGCACCAGAGCCGCGGGATCGGTCCGGTGGGTGAACCCCTGGCCGACGGTGGTGGTGGCGAGAACTCTCAGGGCTTCGCCGTTGAACGAGTATTCAACGTCCAGGCGCACAATGGTTCCCGCCAGCACGTTCGAAATGTAGATCGAGGCGAATCCATTGTTGGAGTCGGCAATCGCCATGCCCCAGGGCCCGTTGATGGCGCTGCTCTGGATGAAGCCCAACTGATTGCCGGAGCGGTCGAGGACGACCAGTCCGCCAGGCTTCACGGTATTGGAAGTGCCGTCGACGGTGGGCAGACTGCCCACGATGACGATACCGTCGTAGAGCACGCCGAGCGCGGCGGTGAGGCCGGGCGCCTGGCCCTGGAAGAACTGCGATACCTGGCCGCTGCTGGTGACGCGCACGATGGTGGTGCCGGTTCCTTGCAGGTTCAATGCGTTGTTGAAATTAGAAACGAGGATGTCGTTGGTGCGAAGAACCCCGGTGCCGGGCAGGCTGATAGTGGGCACAAAGGCAACGCCGTAGGGGTTGACGTCGCCATTGGGCGGGACGGTCGAGACAGACGCCGGCGGCGGGGGCAGCATATTGCCGGTCTGGGCGCTGGCGACGCCAGGGTTAAGGGAAAGGGTCAGCATGCCGCACGCAGCGGCCGCGATTTGAAGTTTGCGATTGGTTCGAGTCATTGTCATCTCCTCCACCTGGGAAAACGACATTGCGGGCGCGATCCCCTCACGATGGAAGAAAAAAAGAGACTCGTCAGAAAAAATTTTATGGGACTCCGGTTCGGGCAGCTCGCGGCCCAATCAGCCTTCCTCTCGAAGCACAGTCATCGGATCCACTCTTGCCGCGCGGCTCGCCGGGATCCAAGCGGCTAGTGTGCCGATAAGAACCATGAGAACGCAGGCAACAGTGAGCGCGGTCGGATCGAGCGTCGATACCTGGAACAGGAGACTCTTCAGCACCCGGGTCAGCGCATAAGCTCCAGCCAGCCCGGCAGCGAGCCCGACCAGAATCATCAAGAGGGCGCTGCGCAAAGTGTGCGACATCACTTCGCCCGGCCGCGCGCCCAGCGCCATGCGGATGCCGATCTCGCGGCGCTGCTGCGTTACCGAGTGCACCAGCACGCCGTATAATCCGAGGGCGGCCATTAAGGCGGCGAGCGAGGCAAAGACTCCCACCGCCCAGGTGGGCTGCGCCGCCCAGAGCATGCTCTGCTTCTTCACCTGTTCCATGGTCCTCACTTCTCCCAGCGGCAGGTGAGGATCGACCTGCCGTACCGCCTCCCGGATCGCGGGCATGGCCGCCGTCGGCTCGCCTCGTGTTCGAAGGGCCAGATGAATGTTCTGCCGGGGGAATTGGGCCAAAGGCACATAGACTACAGGCTCGATCGGCGTCTGCGGTCCTCTGACGCGTTCGTTACGAATTACGCCCACGATTTGCGGCGCCACTCGCGACTCCGGGATCGGGCCGTAGCCCGGCACGTAGGTGACCACGGTCCGTCCGACCGGATTCTTCATTTCAAACTTGCCGGACAATTGCCGCGCCGTCTCCTGATTGATCACCATCACCGGCGGGGCGCCCGAGCGATCGCGACTTTCAATTCCGCGGCCGGATTGGACGGGAATTTCGAGGGTGGCGAAATACCAGGGGTCGACCATCTTGACGCGTACGAGGAGCCTCTCATTCGCTCCCGGCAGGTTGAGAAACTCGCCCCACTGCACATTGTCGAGAGGCAAGTTGAGAGTGACCGACGCCTGCTCCACTCCGGGCACGGACCGGAGCCGTTCGACGACCGTCTCGTAGAATGATGCGGCGCTTTCGGCAGTGGGATATGCGGCCGTTGGAAGATCGGCAGACATGGTGATCACGTGGTCGATTCTGACTCCCGGGTCCACCACTTGCAATTTTGCCAGGCTCTTGAACAGGAGCGCTGCGCCGCAAATCAGCACCACGGAAATGGCGACTTCACCGATGACAATGGCGCGGCGCACGGCGGCGCTCGATCCCGACGAGCCGCGCGCCGCCAGATTCAAAGTACCGGACAGCTTACCGAAAGAAAGCTGTAACGAAGGAAGCAGACCGGTGAGCAGCAAAACCGCTATCACGGCCGCCGCGGCAAAACCAAGGACGCGGGAATCCAGGCTGAGATCGGCAGTAAACGGAAGCGATGTCTCGATGATGGGGGCCGCTCCCCGGAGCAGCAGGTAAGCCAGTGCAATCCCTGCCACGCCTCCGAGCACGCACACCACCAGGCCTTCGGCGAGCAACTGCGCGATCAACCGGCCGCGCCCGGCGCCCAGGCTAGCTCTGAGGGCCATCTCCTTCCTCCGGGTGGCTCCTTTGGCCAACACCAGATTCGCGACGTTCGCGCAGGCGATGAGCAGCACCATCACAACCGCACCGAACGCGAGATAGACCGAGCGGCGCAACGTATCGCCCACGAGTTCCCGGCCGAATGGATCCACCGTGAAGCGCCAGTCCTTTTTCCATGCGGGCATGACTGGGGCCAGATTGGCTCTTAATATGTTCATCCTGGCCCGCGCCTGTTCGAGGTTCACACCGGACCGGAGGCGGCCGATAGCGCGCAGCCAGTGCTGGTCGCGATTGAGTTGATCCGGCGCGAAGATCAGCGGTTTCCAGAACCGCGCTTCATCGCGGTCGAAACTGCCCCTGGGCAACACACCGATGACGCGGTGCGGTTCGCCGTCAAGCGTCAGTTCCCGTTTCAGAATGCCGGGATCGCCGGCGAATTGCGTCTGCCACGCCGCGTAGCTCAACACCACCACGGGGACCGCTCCCGGCTGATCCTCCCCCGGCGCGAAGAGGCGACCAAAGCGAGCCTTCACGCCGAACACGTTGAAGTAATCGGCCGATACCAGTTTTCCCGAAAGGCGCACCGGATCGCTGCCGGTCGCCACTGCCGCCCGGATTGGCTCTTCCGCGGACAAGGCTTCAAAGATGCTGTCCTGCCGCTTCCAGTCCAGAAAAGTGAGGGTGGTGGTGGGATTATTCCCCTCTGGCGGAGTCTCCCAAAGACGCACCATGCGGTCGGGCTCGGGAAACGGGAGCGGCCGCAACAATACCGCATCCACAATACTAAACACCGCCGTATTGGCGCCGATGCCGAGGGCCACCAGCCCGATGGTAATCGCAGCGAACCCCGGATTCCGCAACAGCGTAGCCATTCCATATCGCACGTCTCTCCACAGGTTCTCCGCCCACCGGACGCTGCGTTGATCGCGGTGCTCTTCCTTCATCTGTTCGATCCCTCCAAAGCTGCGGTATGCCTTTCGGCGAGCCGCTTCGGGCGAAAGCCCGGCGCGGATGGCATCCAGTTCGGCCATTTCCAGGTGGGCGAGAATTTCACCATCGAGTTCGTCATCGAGGCGCCGCTTGCGAACCATCGCCAGGAGTCGAGCCGCTGCCAATCGAAGCTTCACGACTCCACCTCCAGGAAGCGGGCCACCAGCGCCGTCGCTCTCTCCCAGTTCGCCACCGCGACGCTCAATTGCTTTGCTCCAGCGGTGGTGAGCGAATAAAACTTAACCTTGCGTTTCGTCTCGGAAATTCCCCACTTCGTGCGAATCCAGCCCTGCTCTTCCAGGCGTATGAGAGCCGGATAGATCGATCCCTGGTTCAAGCGCACGAGGTTCTCCGCTACCTGTTCGATTCTTCTGGCGATGCGGTAGCCGTGCATTGGCCCCATCGTGTCCAATGATTTGAGGATCAGCAGATCCAGGGTTCCGTAGGGGACTTCCGTTTTAGGTTCAGACATGTTGGCTGCCAACAGCTATATACTATACGTGCCAACAGGTAGGCTGTCAACAGCTTCGCCCGGGAGTGGCGGCAGCCGGCAGCCAGGATTCGGTGCTTTGGTTTCTTGCGGGAATGCCCCGTCTTATGACGTTGCCTGGCAGCCGTATCCGAGTGCCGAAGCCACCACCAGCTCGATATCCACTACATTCACGACGCCGTCCTTGTTGAGATCGTCAGCCGCGGTGTCCAGTCCCAAGGCTTCGTTGATGATGGTTTGGACATCGGCGGGGGTGGTCATGCCGTAATGGTTGACGTCGCAAACCGTGGTGGGCGTGAGCAGGCGGACGCGAGGGATTTCAGTGCTGGTTGCGTCCGACACGTAGAGCACGCCTTGACTTCCGAGGGTGATGCCATACGGCCGGTCGAGCGCCGCATTGGTGGCGAGTCCGCCGTCACCCGAGTAGCCGTGGCTTCCGCTGCCCGCGATCGGCGTCACCAAGCCGCCTGCGGAAACCGCCTGAACCGTTGCATCGTTGGGTTGAGTCACGTACAGATTGTCCGCGCTGTCGACCGTCAGGTGCCACGGGCTGTCAAGCGTCGCGACGGTGCTGATCATGCCGGCCGAGACTTTGCGGACACGATTCGCCCCATTCTCGGCGATGAAGAGGCTTCCGGTGGAATCGACCGCAATTCCGGTGACGCGCGTCAGGGCCGCGCTGATTGCCGGGATGCCGTCGCCCGTGTTCGTTCCCCCTCCGGCAATGGTTGCGATTGCGCCGCCCGAGACGACGCGAATGCGGTAATCGCCGCTGTTATCGGATTGCGCGATGTAGAGGTTGCCGGAATGGTCGGTGGCGATTCCCCAGGGAATGCCGATGTAAGCGCTGGTGGCGGGTCCGCCGTCTCCCAACGCGCAACATTGCGCGCCGCCCGCCACGGTCTGCATGATTCCCCCGGTGCCGATCGTTCGTATGCGCGAAGTGCCGAAGGCGTTATCGGCAATATAAAGATTCCCCTTGCTGTCGACCGCAATAGCCGTGGGCGCCAGTGCCGCCGAGGTTGCCGCCACCAGATCCCCCACGGCGATTCCGCCGCCCGCCACCGTGGAAATCACGCCCGCGGTATTGACTCGGCGGATCAGGGTGCCCGCCACAATATAAGTGTTGCCAGTGCCATCGACAGCGACGTCGTAACTGGGAGTTGCCAGGCCCGCCTGTGTTGCCGGACCGCTGTCCCCGGTGCCTGCCAGGAAGTACGGGTTCGCGCCGCCAGCGAAGGTGGTGATGATGTACAACTGCGCGTTCGAGCAGGGTGCGAATAAGGTCGCGATCCCCAGCCAAAAAGCGAGGGTATGTTTATTCATGGCGACTCTTATTGCTTGGTGAACGTGAGAATGGAGTACGGCACGTTCTTGTCGAGGGTGCCATCGTCTGAGAAACTGGCGATGGTAAGCACGTTGCCGGTCTGCGAGACTCCAATAATATTTCCGGTCACGCCTGCGCACCACGGCGCGATGCAGTCGCCGTTCTGCGCCGAGGCGATACCATAGGAATATGCGGTGGAAGTGATACTCGCCGCGTTCAGGCGCGTGGCGTAGGGATTGTTGGCAAGAGGTCCCACCCACCAGGTCGCACTCACGGGATAAATGCTTGGATCGGTGCCAGGCGCCGTGGTCAGAGACCACATAGTCGTTCCGCCATCGCCGACCGCCGGACCGCTCACGACAATCAGTCCCTTCCCGTTGAACATTGTGTTCGGCGCCAGGTAAGTTCCAGCCACGAAATTTCCGGTAATCGGAGTCGCCGATTGCGCAAACGTCGGGCTGCCTGAAATGGACAAGTTGCCATTCTGATCGGCGTTGAACTGAATCGTCACATCCACATAGACAACCAGGCTGGTGGAAAGCAAAACCGGCACACGGGTGGCTGTAATTGCGTTACCCGAGCCGGTGATGGTGGCGTTCTGAAACATAGGGGTCGATGTTCCCTGTGCCTGCGCGAGATGAATCAGTCCGGTCATGACGGCGGCTGCCATAAGTACACGATTCATGAGATCGTAACTCCTTTGCCAACTTGTTAACGGAACTAATAGGTTGCTGTCTCTCTGAACGACAGGTTCGACCAGCCTATCACACCAATACCTGTCTCGCAACGGTTTTCGTGAAACGTCTGCCGGGCTCCGAGCTAGCGGTCCGCCGGGCCGAATTTGGCGCGGAACACTTCGGCGCGTCCGTGCGCATCTTCCATCAGCATAGTGAATTCGCGGCGCTGGCGGACATTATTCAGCAGTGGATCGGATTCGAAATAGGAATAAGGGAAAAATCCGGCATCGATGCTCATGCGGAGCACGCGCAGTGCGGAATCGGAGTCGCCGAGCACGGCGTATCCTTGCGCGATTTTATAGATGCCCTCGCCATCGGTGACGCCGCGTTCGCGGGCGCGATCTTCGGCTTCGTGGAGGAGTTTCCGCCCGGCGCCGGGATCGTGCCGGGCGCCATCGGCGAGAGCTTTGCCGATTTCGGCCTGCGGGAGCGCGGGATTCAATTCGAAGGCGCGGTCGAAATGGGATTCCGCGGTGGTATCGTCGCCTTTGTAATATTCGCCGAGCCCGCGATAAAAGAGAATGTAAGCCGAATCCGTACGCGGCAGGCTCGCCAGAAACTTGTCGTACTCGCCAAGATAAAAGTAAGTGTTGAGCGCCGAAGAATTGATTTTAACGTTCGGGTCAAGCCGCCGCGCCGTTTCGCATTCCGTCACCGATTCCGGCAGCATGCCGCCATATCGGTAAGCATAGCCGAGCTCCCAATGGGCTTCCGCGACGTTTGAATTGGTGGCGAGAGCGGCGCGCAACAGCGGGATAGCCATATCGGCGCGGCCGGTATCGGTGAGCAGATTGGCTTCGTAGATTTTGGCTTCGATCAGGTTGGGATTGAGCGCCAGCGCCTTCTCATAGGCATTTTGCGCCTTACGATATTCTTCGCGTCCGCCGAACTGCAATCCGGCATTGGTGGTGTAAGCCTGGCCGAGATGAGCCCACGTAAGGGCATAGTTCGGCTCCATGGCGGACGATTGCTCCAGTTCCTCGATGGCGTGGTTGAAGTCGTCGCTGGCGTAATAATTCACGCCGCGCAAATAGCGCTCGTAGGCGGTCTGGCTGATGGCGTGGTCGGAATTGAGACGCGCTCCTTCGGCCGGAGCGAGCGAAAGTTCGAGCCCGCTGATGATCTTCTGCGCGACACGGTCCTGCACGCTGAGCAGGTTCTCATATTGAATATCGATGGTGTCGTCCCAGATAATGCGCATGGGGCGCAGATCGATCAATTGCGCATTAATGCGGAGGTTGTCGCCGTCCTTGAGGAAGCTGCCGGTCAGCAGCGTGTTGACGTCGAGTTCGGCGCCGACGCGGCGGGGATCGATGGGCTTATTGCGGTATTGCTCGATGGACGAAGACGGCCGGACGGTGAGCGAACTGACGTAGCCGAGCTTGGTGATCACCGCATCGGCGAGCGAAAAGCCGAGGAATTCGGTGGCCGGGTCCTGCCGGATGTTGCGAAACGGCAGAATGGCGAGTGTGCGCGGTCCCGCCGGAATATGGGACTGGCGGCGCGAATAGAAATAGCCGGCGGCCACCATGATCAGAAGAGCGAGGATGATGGCGCGCGCCCAGCCATTCCGCCACAATGCCGGTATCGCCGGGATGTTCCCCGCCGTGCCCAAGTCCATCTCCTTTTGCAGGGATTGCAGCGCTGAGGACATCTCGCGGGCACTTTGAAAACGCGCGTCGCGGTCCTTATTCATCGCGGTCGAGACGATCCGGTCGAGCGCTGCGGGAACCGGTGACGCGACTTGCGGGAGCGGCTTGGGATCGGTCTTCAGGATCTCGGCGACCACGTCGCTTTGCGTGGCGCCTTCGAATGGGGCATGGCCGGACACCATCTCGTAGAGGACCGCGCCGAGACTGAAGATGTCGCTGCGGCCATCGAGCGCCAGCCCGCGCACCTGCTCCGGAGACATGTAGCGGGCGGTGCCGATCACCATGCCCGGCTGGGTGGTAAGCGACAGGGACGACGGCTTGGGCAGCACGGGGTTTTCGCCGCTCGGCGGTTCGGTGAGCTTGGCGATGCCGAAATCCACCACTTTGACCAGACCGTCGGGCCGGATCATGATGTTTTCGGGTTTGATATCGCGATGGGTCACGCCTACGGAGTGCGCCGCGTTGAGCGCGGCGGCGACCTGCGCGGCGATTTCGACGGCTTCCCGCGGCGCGATGCGTCCGGCACGCAGGCGTTCGCGCAGATTCGGGCCATCCACGAACTCGGAGACGATAAAGTGGATGCCGTCGAGCTGGTCGACTTCGTAAATCGTCAGGATGTTGGGGTGGTTGAGGGCGGACGCGGTGCGCGCCTCCTGCTCGAAGCGGCGCAGCGCGCGCTCGTCGTAGAGGGCGTTGGCGGTGAGAGTTTTGAACGCGACCTTGCGGCCTAATTTGGTGTCCTGTGCGAGGTAAACGCGGCCCATTCCGCCGCAGCCCACCAGCGAGGCCATCTGGTAGTGACCGATTTGCGTCCCGGGCGCGAGGGTGGACTGGCCGGCGGCCATGCGGCCGGCGGCTTCGCGCAACGGCGCCTGGATGAAATCGGTGGTCTGGCTGTCGGCAGCGAGTAGGGCGGCGAGTTCATCGCGGAGTTCGCTGTCGGCGCCGGCGAGGGAGGCGAGAAATGCCGCGCGTTCGGGGTCGGACAAGTCGGCCGCCTGCTGAAAGAGCTGGTCGAGACGCTTCCAACGTTCGGGGCTGGGGGTGGGCGTCATGGCGAGAGACTACGTGGTCGCCAGTTCCTTGTGCAACCAGGCCTTCGCCATGCGCAGCTCGCGATGGACAGTGGCTGGAGAGACCTCGAGGGCGGCGGCGGCTTCGTCGTAGGTAAGGCCGCCGAAGAACAGGAGCTCGATCACGTCGGCCTTTCGCTTGTCGAGTTCCGCCAGGCGGGAGAGCGCTTCGTCGAGGTCGAGGATGCTGGACGGCGTCTCGGGTGAAACGAGCACGGCTTCATCGAGGGTCAGCTTTTCGGCGCCGGCGCCGCGTTTCTGGCGGTGCAGACCGCGGGCGTGATCGACGAGTATGTGACGGAGGAGGCGCGCGGCGACGGCGAAGAAGTGGACGCGGTCGTTGAAGGTGAGATCGGCGCGAACCAGGCGGACGTAAGCTTCGTTCACCAGGGCGGTAGCGCGAAGGGTCTGCTCGCGGCCGGCGGAAGCCAGACAGCGGCCGGCGAGCGAGCGCAACTGGTCGTAAACCAGCGGCATCAACTGGTCGAGTGCCTGCTTGTCGCCTTCGCCCCACTGTTTCAACAGGCGGGTTACCACCTGCTGGTCCGGCGCCATCCCAATACCTCCGGTTTGCAGACCTATTCCGATAGTATGCCATGCGGAAGGCACCCTTTCCCGATGTTCCGAAAGGTGTACCGTGCCCGACCAGACAGGATAGCGACGCCGGCGGCGCTTTTTGCCAAATCGCGCGCAATCGAATAGGCTGGTGTTTACCCCATTTCTTTCCGAAAAGAAGGTATCCATGTCTGATAGCACCAAGGACTCCAAGGGCTCCATGGACCGGCGAGATTTCCTGCTGGCCACAACTGCCGCGGCCGGAGCCACGCTGGGGCTCGGCGCCAATCCTATCCGCGCCGCCAGCCTGGCTTCGAACGAAGTCCGCGCCGGGATTATCGGCGCGGGGGCGCAGGGGCAGGTGCTGCTGGATGCCGCGTTGCAGATTCCCAACGTCCGCTTCGTGGCGGTATGCGACATCTGGACGGAGTACAACCAGCGGCGCGTCTCGCGGCTGCTCGCCGATAGCGGGCACCCCAACCATGCGTACGTGGATTACAAGGAGTTCCTGGACAAAGAGAAGGACCATCTGGACGCCGTTCTGATCGCCACGCCCGATTTCTGGCACGCCGAGCACGCCATCGCCTGCATGAAGGCGGGCTTGCAGGTGTATTGCGAGAAGGAAATGTCCAACAACCTGGCGGATGCCAGGCGGATGGTGCAAACCGCGCGCGAGACCGGGCGGCTGCTGCAAATCGGGCATCAGCGGCGCAGCAACCCGCGCTATCAGTTCTGCTATCAGCGATTGTTGACGGAATCGAAGCTGCTCGGCCGGATCACCGTCGCCAACGGGCAGTGGAATCGCGCCAAGCGCGACTTCCAGACCATCCCCGCGCGTTACAACATCAAGCCGGAAGTGCTGGAGAAGTACGGATTCTCGTCGATGCAGCAGTTCCTGAACTGGCGCTGGTATCGCGGCTTGGGCGGAGGGCCGATCGTGGACCTGGGGTCGCACCAAATCGACATCTTTAATTGGTTTATGAACGCGCGGCCCTCGGGCGTAACTGCGAGCGGCGGCACGGATTACTATAACAAGGCCACGCACCAGTGGTACGACACGGTGATGGCTATTTTCGATTACCAGACGCCGCTGGGCGCGGCGCGGGCGTTTTACCAGACCATTACGACCAACGGCTTCGGCGGATATTACGAAGTTTTCATGGGCGACCAGGGAGCGCTGGAGATTTCGGAATCGGCCGGCCGCGGCTCGGTTTATCGCGATACGGCGAACGCTCCGGATTGGAAATCGTACGTGAAAGACGGCTTGCTGACAGCGCCGAAAGAAGAGACGAAGGCCAACACCACCGCCGTGCTCGATGTGCGCGAGACGGCGCCGCCCCCGAGTTACGGGCTGCCGGTGGAGATGCGAAAGAAATACCATCAGCCGCACCTGGAGAATTTTTTCGGCGCCGTGCGCGGGCGGAACAAGCTGAATTGCCCGGCGGAGATCGGGTACGAGACGGCGGTCACGGTCCTCAAGGTGAATGAAGCGGTGGAAGCACAGCGGCGGTTGGAGTTCAAACCCGAAGACTTCGAGGTCTGACCATGGGGACGGCCCGGTTTTTGGCAGCAGCCGCACTTGCCACGGTGTGCCTGCTCGATGCACAGCAACCCAAACTTGGGGATAACAGCGCGGGAAGCCGCGGACAGCCGGCCCACATCATTCCGCTGCGCGATCCGGAAGGCGATACCATTCAGCCGGGCGACCGGCACGCGCTGCCGTTTTCGGTGTCGCAGACTTGCGGCGGGACCTGCCACGATGTGGGTGCGGTGAGCCGCGGATGGCATTTCAATGCCATGGACGAAGCCGTGCCCGCGGGCCGCAACGGGCAGCCGTGGCTGTTCGTGGATCGCGAGACGGCCACCCAGATTCCCCTTTCCTATCGCGAATGGCGCGGCACGTACCGTCCGTCGCAGATCGGGATGTCGGAGCGCGAGTTCGCCATCCATTTCGGCGGGCGGACGGCCGGCGGATTCAGTCCGGCGGAGCACGCGAGCGAGGCCGAACTCGCGCGCTGGCAGGTGTCGGGAAAACTGGAGGTGAATTGCCTCGTGTGCCACGACGCGTCGCCGGCATACGATCAGGCGGAGTATGCCAACCAGGCGGCGCAGGAGAATTTCCGCTGGGCACCGGCGGCGGCGAGCGGGCTCGGGTTAGTGACCGGGTCGGCCAAGGCGATGCCCGACACCTTCGATTACCTGCTGCCCAACTCGGTGGAAGATTCGCTCCAGCCGCAGGTGCCGAAGGTGGAATATGCCCCTGCCGATTTCCTGCCCAGCGGAAAGGTGGCGTTCGATATCGTGCGCGACGCCAAATCGGCGCAATGCTACTACTGCCACACCAACGTAGATGTGGCCTTTACGGGAGCGGATCGCTTCAAGGGTCACGAAGATATCCATCTGGCGCGCGGCATCGGCTGCAATCAGTGCCATCGCCACGGCCTCGACCACATGGTGGAACGGGGATACGCGGGCGGGGCAGCGAACCCGCTCACCTGCGAGGGATGCCACGCGGAAGGCAACGCCATGGGCGCGCCGCATCCCGCTCACGAAGGCATTCCGCCGGTGCATTTCGCCAAGATGACGTGTACGGCGTGCCATTCGGGTCCGCTGCCCGAACCGACCACGCGCCGGTTCAAGAATGGCATGACCCACGGGCTGGGCGAGTTTAACGTGAATAAATCGGGCGAGGCGCTGCCGCATCTTTATTACCCCGTGTTCGCGCGGAACGAAGAGGGCAAACTGGCGCCGAACCGGCTGGTTTGGCCGGCGTTCTGGGGAAGAATCGAGGGCGGGACGGTAAAGCCGCTCCATCCCGAGGTGGTGAAGCGCGCCATCGCGAAAGCCAAGGTAGCGGCGCCGCTGAGGGCTGATGGCAGTTGGCTGGACGTGGACGATCGCTGGGTCGAACAGGTGCTGCGCGTGCTTGATGAAGAAGCGCCTTCGGCTTATGTTGCGGGTGGAAAGCTGCACCGCCTCGATGGCGGACGGCTGAAGAGCGAGGACAGCGCGCAAGCCCAGCCTTATTTATGGCCGATCGCGCACGATGTGCGCCCCGCGACGCAGGCGCTCGGGGCGAATGGCTGCCAGGAATGCCACTCCACGGACGCGGCGATTTTCTTCGGCAAAGTAGCTGTGGATTCGCCGCTGGCTACCGAGCGGAAAGTCACGTGGGCGATGAATCGTTTCGAGCGGAACCTCGATGCCGGGTATCAGTCTCGGCTGGCGAGCAGCTGGCGGTATCGCAATATGCTGAAGGCGATCGGGCTCGGAGCGGCGGCGATTCTGGCGCTGCTGCTGCTGGCCTATGCGGTGCGCGCCGTGGATAGGCTCTCAGCCGCGGCTGCCGGGAGGCTGCGATGACGTACGCCTCGGCGGTGACGATGGTGCTGGTGGTGGTGCTGGCGATCGTCGCCGTCGATATCGTGCTGCGGCTGGTATTCCGGGGGCCAAAGGCGGTTCCGGCGCGTGCGCCAGGATTGGCGGGCTGGCTGCGAATCGCGGTGAATGCAGCGGGGTTCGCGGCACTCGTCGCGGCGGCGATCACGGGATTTTCGCCGGCGCTCTCGGGGAATGGCCAGATGACGGGCGATGCCTTGATCACGCACGTCACCATGGCGCCGCCATTCGCGGTTCTGGCGGTGATCGTGGCGCTGTTTTGGGCGCATCGCAATCGCTTCTCGGATGGCGATTGGGGGCGGCTGGCTTCGGCGGGCTACCGGGCCGGGCCGCTGCGCAAATTCTTTTTCTGGATCGCGGTGGCGGCGGCGGTGCCGGCCATGGTTTCGATTCTGGCCGCCATGTTCCCGCTGTTCGATACCGAAGGCCAGGAGAATCTGATTCGCATTCATCGGTATTGCGGGCTGTTTCTGGCCGGTTCGGGAGTGCTTTTCGCCTATTTCGCGTGGATGGCGTGGCGCGAAGGGAGCAAAGATTGAAAAATCGCCGCCTGGCCGCGCTGGTTTTTCTCGCCATCGCGGCGATTGCGGCGGCCTTTCGATTTCCAAGGCTTGCGGCGCGGCCCATGCATGCCGATGAGGCCGTGAATGCGGACCGCGTCGGAACGCTGATCGACCAGGGGCGCTACGAGTACTCCGCGGCGGAGTTTCATGGGCCGACCCTGATTTATGCGGCCGCCGCGCTGGCGCGGATCGACAGATTGAAGGATTATCGCGCGCTCACCGAGGCGGTGCTGCGCGCCGTGCCGGCGTTGGCGGGCGTGCTCCTGGTGGCGGCGCACTTCTGGCTGATTCCGTATTTCGGGTTCCCGGCGTCGGCGTGCGCGGCCCTGTTCACGGCGGTTTCGCCGGCAATGGTTTATTACAGCCGGTACTTCATTCATGAGACGCTTCTGGTCCTGTTTACTTTCGGCGCGCTGCTGGCGCTATGGGGATATCTGCGGCGGCCATCGTTGGCGTGGGCCCTGGCGGCCGGGGCGATGTTCGGCTTGATGTTCGCGACGAAGGAGACGTGGATCATCGCGGCGGCGTGCATGGGAGTCGCGGTCGTGTTTGCAAAGGCACCGGGGCGGCGATTCGTCTGGAGCGCGGCGGCGTTCGCCGCGGTCGCGATTGTGCTGATGTCGTCGTTTGGGACGCATTGGCGCGGGGTAGCCGATTCGCTGCTGGCGTATCGCACTTATTTGGCGCGCGGAGCTGGGATCGACACGGCCCACGTACACCCCTGGTATTTCTATTTTTCGTGCCTGCGTGGCGAGTGGCCGGTTGCGGCGCTTGCGGCGGCCGGTATGGCCGCGTCGAATGTTCCGCGATTCCTCAAGATTTACACTGTCCTCATGGCGGCGATTTATTGCGCCCTCCCGTACAAAGTGCCGTGGAACGTGCTGAGCTTCTGGCATGCCGCGATTCTATTGGCCGGCGCCGGGGTGGTGTGGCTGGCGCAGCGGCTGCCGCGCGCCGTAGTCGTGGGGCTGGTGGGGATCGCGGTGGCTCAACTTGGATGGCAGGCGCGTGCCGACAGCTTCGAGCGCGCGTCGGACCCGCGCAATCCCTGGGTCTACGCCCACACCGGCACGGACGTATTCGTCATCATGAAACAGATCGATGCGCTGGCGGCGGTGGCGCCGCAGGGCAGCGCGGTGGCCATGCAAATCTATACGCACGAGAATCTCTGGCCCCTACCGTGGTATCTGCGGCGGTATTCGAACGTGCGCTGGTGGAATGGAGTTTCGGACACCGCGCCGCTCGCGCCCGTGATTCTCGCCACGCCGGACATGGAGCCGGCACTGGTCCATCGCATTTACGAGGTGCCGCCGCCCGGCCAGCGCGAGATGTACGTCAACATGTTCGACCGCTACGTGGAACTGCGCCCGCGGGTGGAAGTGCGCGGTTACGTGGCGAAAACCTTATGGGACGCGCTGCCGTGATTGAGCTTTCGGACATTGGTGCGCGGCGGTACGCGCACGAAGCGATGCACACGGAGTTCGAGATTTTCTGTGTGCATGACGATGACGGCTACGCGCGGCAGGCGTCGTGGGCGGCCTTCGATCTGCTCGATCGGATGGAGCGGGAATTGAGCCGCTTCATTCCCAACAGCGATATCTCGCGGATCAATCGCCTGGCGGCGGGAGAGAGCGTGCGCGTGAGCCGCTGGACGATGGAGTGTCTGGAACTCGCGCTTGCGGCGTACCAGGAAACCGGCGGCACATTCGATATTTCGCTGGGAACGGGGTTGGAAGATCTGAAGCTCTTGCCGCGTGATTCCACGGTGCGCGCCACGTCGGCCCGGGTGCGGCTCGATCTCGGCGGGATTGGCAAAGGATACGCCGTCGACCGTATGGCGGAAGTGCTTCACGAGTGGGAGATCCGGCGGGCGCTGATTCATGGCGGGCACAGCTCGGTGCTGGCGCTCGATGCGCCCGAGGGGCTCGACGGCTGGCCCCTGGCGATGGGCGAGCGGACGCTGGCGGCGCGGCGGACGGCGTTGAGTGCCTCGGGACTGCGCGTGCAGGGCGAACATATCGTCGATCCGCGTACCGGCCGGCCGGCGAACCGGCGCATCGCGGCGTGGGTATCGATGCCGATGGATGGCAACGCATCGCCCGGCGCGGCGGCGGAAGCCTATTCGACTGCGTTCATGATTTTGCCGACTGTGGATATTGAGGCGGTCCGCGCGCGCCATGCGGGAATGGAAGCATGGTTTTTGCAAGCGACACCAGCAACCAAATGAGGATTTTTATGCGTACACAACTGAAATTGCATTTGACGTTCGTTCTGGCCGCCTTCGGCGCGGCGAATCTTTACGCGCAGGCGCCCAAGCTGGTGCCGGCGCCCATCGAGCTGCCCAAACCGGGACTCGAAGGCACTCCCCCGAATTTCAATATTCCCAACCTGGAGAAGCCATCGAGCAAGCCGCGGCCGCCGTTCCTGGTGCCGGAAGGTGTTACCAACGTCGCCAAGGGAAAGCCCGTGACGAGCAGCGAGAAGGAGCCGCTGGTTGGCGACCTGACGATGGTCACCGATGGGGATACCGAACAGGTGGAAGGGAACGACGTCGAGCTCGGGCCCGGCTTACAGTGGGTGACGATCGATTTGCAGGAGCCGCAGGAGATCTATGGAATTCTGATCTGGCACTACTTCCAGCCGCGCGTGTATTATGCCGTGGTGGTGCAGACGGCCGACGATGCTGCGTTCACCAAGGGTTTGCAAACCTGGTTCAACAATGACATCAATAATCTGGCCGGGCAGGGCGCGGGTAAGAATTTGAACTATATCGAATCGTATGAAGGCAAATTGGTGGATTGCAAAGGCGTCAAGGCGCGCTATGTGCGCCTGTTTACCGACGGCAATAATGCCAATAAGCTGAACCACTACGTGGAAGTGGAAGTGTTTGGAAAAGCGGCGAAATAAAAGCGCTCATTCCAGAAACTGGGCCAGCGCCACGGGGAGCACCGGCGAAGTCAAAATATCGTAGTGCGTCGCGCCGGGCAAGACGGCGAGGCGCGCGGCCGACATCCCCGACCGGTCCCATCCCGCATCTTTCTTGCCGCCTCCAAGCAGTCCATAAAACTCCGCCATGTGCGCCGGAGGCACGGAATCGGCGTCGCCGAACACCAGCATGGTGGTCGCCTGGATAGATCCGATCTCCTGGGAATAATCGTAGTCGCGCCGGACTAAGGCGCCCAGCTTGTCCAGCAGCTTCGGCCAATCCTGCGGACGCGGCGCGACGCGGGCGTACTCGGCATAGATCGGGCTCGGTTTCATCAGGTCTGCCATAGCACCGGTGATCTGTGCCATGGCGGCTTGGATCTCGGGAAACCAGCCGGTTTTCTTGAACGGCGTGGAGATCAGCACCAGCTTGCGGATGGCTTGCGGGCGCTGAATCGCCAACCGGAGAGCCACACCGCCGCCCAGGGAATAGCCGAGCGCATCGGCACGGTCCAGCCCCAGATGCTGCATCAGCCCGGCAATGTCCTCGGCCATGGTTTCCAGGCGCATCGGCCGGTCAATGTCGGCGGTGCGGCCGTGAGCCTGCAAATCGACGGCGATGACGCGCCGATGTTGGGCGAGCGAAGGCAGTATCGGACTCATCATGGCGGTGGAACCGAGACCGCCATGAAGCGCGATCAGCGGCTCGCCCGAGCCATGGATTTCGTAATACAGATTCAGGCCGTTTACGGCGACGCATCCGGTATCGTTCATCGTTTTCATAGTATGACGCTCCTTCCTCGGTGAGTCGAATGGGCCGCGCAGGAATCGACAGTACCAAGAATCTTTTTGACGTGCTACGCTCCCCTTGCACTTCTACAACAGGGTGCGGTATTCTGTTGTAGAAGCGAAAGGGGAAGCTCCCATGGATCTGCCGCAGGGCACTCTCGATCTCTTAATTTTGAAGACGCTGGCGCTGGGGCCGCAGCACGGGTGGGCCATCTCCGAGCGCATCCAGCAGATTTCCCAAGACGCATTGCAGGTGCAGCAAGGCTCACTTTATCCGGCGCTGCACCGCTGCGAGCGCAAAGGCTGGATCAAGCCTAAGTGGGGTGTGTCCGAGAACCATCGCCGCGCCAAATACTATGAGCTCACGCGCGTGGGCGAAAAGCAGTTGGCGTCCGACGAAGCCGACTGGCGTAAGCTCGCGACCGCCGTCGGGCTGCTGCTCGACCAGGCTTGAGGCGATATGTTCACCGACCTTCTTTTCCGCCTGCGATCCGTGTTTCGCCGCCGCGCCGCGGAGGACGAACTCGATGAAGAACTGGCCTTTCACCTCGAGAAGGAGACCGAGAAGTTGATGCGCGCCGGACTTGCACCCGAAGAAGCGCGCCGGCGGGCACGCATGGCGATCGGCGGCGCGTCCCAGCTCAAAGAAGACGTCCGCGACGAGTGGATCTGGCGCTGGTACCGCGATTTCGCCCAAGATGTCCGCTACGCCATTCGCGCGCTGCGGCAGAGTCCCACATTTACGGCGGTCGCCGTGCTGTCCCTGGCGCTGGGAATTGGTGCCAATACCTCCATTTTCAGCATGTTGAACGCGCTGATCCTGAAGCCGCTGCCGGTGGAGGATCCGAGCCGGCTGGTGCACCTCTTCAGCGGCCACGAGGACAGCTTCACCAACGCCATCTGGGAACAGGTGCGCGACCGTCAGGATGTATTCACCTCGGCGTTTGCCTACAGCTTCAACGATTTCGACCTGGCGGACGGCGGCGAGAAGCGGCCGGTAAAGGGATTCTACGTGAGCGGCGATTATTTCCGCACGCTCGGGGTGCGGGCGGAGATCGGGCGCGTTCTTACCGTGGCCGACGACCGGCGCGGCGCACCTCCGGTCGCCCTACTCAGCTACGGATTCTGGCAGCACGCTTTTGGAGGCGATCGCCACGTTGCCGGGCGCACACTGCGCCTCAACGGGCACCCGTTCGAAGTGGTCGGCGTGGCGCCGCGCAGTTTCTTCGGGCTCGATCTGGGATTCCACTTCGACATGATGGTGCCGCTGGCAAGCGAGGCGCTCATCGATGCCGAGAGGCCTTCACTCGATGAGCGCAGTTCGTGGTGGCTCACGATCATGGGACGGCTGAAGCCTGGCATGAGTGTTTCGCAGGCGGTGGCTCGCCTCGCGGTGCTCTCCCCCGGGATTTATCGCGCCGCCATGGATCCCAAATTGCCCCGCGAAGTCCAGGCGAATTTCCTGCAAAGCAAGCTGGATGCACGTCCCGCCGCGGGGCTGTCCCACCTGCGCGATCAGTACGCGCCTTCCCTGATCGTGCTGATGGCGATTGCCGGACTCGTGCTGCTGATCGCATGCGTGAATATTGCTAACCTGCTGCTGGCGCGGTCGGGATCGCGCCAGCGGGAGATCGCCATTCGCCTGGCGGTGGGCGCGGGCCGCGGACGGCTGGTTCGCCAACTGTTGACGGAAAGCATGGTCCTGGCGCTGGTTGGAGCGGGTTGTGGCGCGGCGCTGGCGCAGTGGGCCGGTCCGGCGATTGTCTCCAGAATTTCCTGGGAGGGGCAGGCGCTGTATCTCGATGTTTCCCCGGACACCCGCGTTCTGGCGTTCACCATCGGCGCCGCGATTGTTACCGCGATTCTGTTCGGCCTCGCTCCGGCGCTCACGGCCACGCGCGCGGCCACGGCGGAATCGCTGAAGCAGACGGCGCGATCGCTCAGCGAGCGGCGCGGAAGGTGGTCGCTGGGACGCATGCTGGTAGTGGTGCAGATTGCGTTGTCGCTGCTTTTGCTGGTGGGCGCGGGCCTGTTCACGGGAACGCTGCGGAACCTTGCCCATCAGGATCTCGGCTTTCATAGCGAAGGTATACTCCTCGTCAATCCCGACCTCCGGAACACCCGCTACTCGCCCGAGCGCATGGCTCTGGCGACTGGCGAACTGCTTGATCGCATGCGCGCCATCCCTGGCGTGCAGGCGGCTGCGCGCTCCGCGGTAACGCCGATCAGTGGCGGCACTTGGCAGTGGGACATACAAGTGGATCGGGCAGGCCAGGGCAGGAAGAGCGGCCACGCTTGGTTCAATCTGGCTTCGCCCGGCTATTTCGCAACGCTGGGGACGCCGCTCGTGCGAGGACGCGATTTTACCGCGGCGGACACGAAGATGTCCCCTAAAGTCGCCATCCTGAACGAGACGGCGGCGCGCGAGTTCTTTCCGGGAGTCGACCCGGTCGGCAAAACTTACATCGATGCCACGATGGAACACGATCCCAAGGAGTTTCCGGTAGAGGTGGTGGGACTAGCGAGCGATGCCAAATACCGCACGCTTCGCGATGCCGCGCCGCCCACGATTTATCTTCCCATGACGCAAGACCCAAGTCCCGGGCAGATGCCCGGGAGCTACGAACTCCGGATCGCCGGTTCACCGGCTTTGATAGTCGAGGGCGTCAAGCAAGCTGCACACGCGGTCGATCCGCGAATTTCGCTGGAATTTCGCTCGCTATCGGCGCAGATCGATGCCGCGCTGATGCAGGAGCGGCTGGTGGCGATTTTGGCTTCGTTTTTCGGTTTGCTGGCGCTGGTGCTGGCGAGCGCCGGCTTGTACGGGGTAGTGGCGTATGGCGCCGCGCGGCGGCGCAGCGAGATGGCGATCCGGCTGGCATTGGGAGCGAGCCGCGCGGGTGTGTTGCAATTGATGCTGCGCGATCTGGCGTCACTGGTGCTGATCGGAATGCCGCTGGGGCTGGCTGCATCGTGGGCCTGCGCGAGGCTGGTGCGGAGCATGCTGTTCGGGCTGACGCCTGGCGACCCGGCGACGTTGGCGGCGGCGGGCGGAGTGCTCCTGCTGATGGCATTTCTGGCTGGGTATTTGCCGGCGCGGCGAGCGGCGCGGCTCGATCCGGTAGTGGTACTGCGGGAGGAGTAAGGCGGGCAATCCCGCCCGCCGGTTCGCTCAGCGCATAAATTCCCCGGTCAACTCCAACGCCTTTTCGCGAATTCCCGGGCCGTCGGCGAAGCCTTTCAGCCACACCAGGCCAACTTCGCGGCGAAACCAGGTGAGCTGGCGTTTGGCGTATTGCCGCGTATTGCGCTGGGCGTAGAAGATCGCTTCCCGCAAATTCAGTTCGCCGTGGATGAATTGCAGCGCCTGTTTGTAGCCGTGCGATTCGAATGGCTTCGATTCCGGGGCGTAGCCCAGTTCCAGGATGTGCCGCACTTCGTCCACTAATCCGCGTTCGAACATGGCGGCGCAGCGCTGGTCGAGACGCTGGTAGAGCGCTTCGCGGTCCGGCAGCAATCCGAGTTTGAGGGTGCGGAAGCCGGCGAGCGCGGCGCGCCCCTGCCGGAATAACTCGCTCGCGGGACG
>Ga0335073_10000555_pt1 | contig 47815 bp, 61 predicted proteins | sample Lox_Sample_22_FD_207093 | JGI IMG/M metagenome (GOLD analysis project Ga0335073, IMG submission 207093) | Soil microbial communities from Loxahatchee National Wildlife Refuge, Florida, United States - Lox_Sample_2.2 | ecosystem: Environmental > Terrestrial > Soil > Wetlands | place: USA...
GAAAGTGCGAATACTGCAGTTGATAGCCGACTGCGCACGGATCGCCAGAAAAATTTCGTGGCCCTGAAATTTCGGATTTGTTGACTCACAGCACAAAACTATCAACCAACGTAACTTCAATTCCATTTGATTCCCATTTCTCTACCTTCATTCACTGAGACATGGCAGACCTTCTAGCAAACGCTGCTAAAGCATTGCACATCTCTGATGAGCCACAATGTACTTTCCCTTTGTCGAATGTGACTCACCTTACCAGCAACCTCAGCAAAAGTCTATATAGACGAAGTCGCTGGTTCAGACGAGACAGGCACCGGTACTGAATCTGCACCATACAAAACACCTCTTCACGCCGTCACGCAACTAGGAGGAACAGACAGGGCTGTGATTCTTCTGAAAAAGGAAGGAAGTGAAGAATATAATGAATTAGCAAAGTCTGCTGCTAAGAAACTACAAAAGACCCTTGACGGGATTAAGAAGAAAGAGCAGAAGGCTGCTGCTATGGCTGCCACTTCAGCAGCTTCGAAAGGAGAGGGAGAGGAAGAAATCGTTGAGGATAAGACGCTGCCTAAAGCTGAAAAGATCAAGATTCGACAGGCTGGTGGAAAGAGAGGGAGCAGAGTTCTTGTTAAGGGATGGGTTAACACTGTTCGTGCTCAGAGTCGCAAATTAGTCTTCATTGATTTGCGCGATGGAAGCGATCTTGAATTACAATGCGTTTTCACTGGGCAATTGGTAGTTCCATAATTTGGCACGGATCTAATACCAGGCCAAAGCTCGCTCAATTCAGGAAATTGCTGTTGAAACGACTATTGCCGTTTACGGCACAATTCACCCTGTACCTCCTTGACGGGGACGCCTGCTCATTCTAGGTAATGGAAGGCAAAACAGCACCTGGAGGTCATGAATTGATTGCCGATTACTTCGAAATCATCTCTCCTGCTCCATCTGGCCTTGAATCTCGCGACGCAATTATCAACGATGATGCTCTTCCCTCGACTCTCTACGACCTTCGTCACCTCGTTATCCGCAACACAATTCCAACATACGTTCTCAAAGTACGTTCTGCCGTCCTTACCGCATTCCGTAAAGTATATTCTGAAGACCATATCACTGAAATCACACCTCCATGTATGGTCCAAACTCAAGTTGAAGGAGGAAGTACCTTATTTGGATTCAAATATTATGGCGAAGATGCTTATTTGACTCAAAGTAGTCAATTGTATTTGGAAACTGCCTTGGCGAGTTTGGGTGATGTTTATTGCATTGCGCCAAGTTTCAGAGCCGAGAAGTCCCATACCAGAAGACATTTGAGTGAGTATACTCATATCGAAGCTGAATTGGCTTTCCTGTCCTTTGATGAATTGTTGACGCACATTGAGGATACAGTATGTCCACCCTTTGTTTCTGAGGTTAATGTTAGATTTGTCGAGTCGTCGATGTTGTTTTACAAGATCCGGAAATGAAATATATGATTGACGAGTGTTGGAAAGATGGAGCAAAGATATATTTGAAGAACGATCCTTCGCTAAAAGACGTCCCTGACTTCGAAAAGCGACGATTTGTGCCTCCGAAACGTAGACCACACTATCCGATCTTGACTAATTTCAGGCCCCTTCAGAAGAATGCGATATGAAGAAGCAATTGAATGGTTAGCGAAGCATGATCCCCCTGTTCTCAACAAGGAAGGTCAACCTCATGTTTTCGGAATGGATATCGAAGAAGGTATCCAGGTTCCATAAGATGTGCTAAATCATAGCTGCCGAACGATTCATGGTTGATACAATTGGAGAGCCGATTATCCTGACTCACTTCCCACGTCCCATTAAGGCTTTTTATATGCAACCTGACCCCAACGATGATCGAGTTACTGAATCTGCCGATGTTCTCATTCCTGGAGTAGGTGAGATTGTTGGTGGATCAATGCGGTAAATCATGTCCTGCGCCATTTCTTACATTAGTATCTATGATCACGATACCTTGATAAAAGCATTTGAAGCCAATGGTCTTGATAAGGGACCATATTATTGGTTTACTGATCAACGCAAATATGGCAGCTGCGAGCACGGTGGCTACGGTCTTGGACTGGAGCGATTCCTCGCTTGGATGACACATCGTTACACAGTTAGGGATTGTTGCTTGTACCCTCGCTTCCCTGGTCGTTGTACTCCATAGATGCCATGTCGGATTTGTTTTGCGCTGGTAATGCTAGAGGTCGCGCATATTTGATTTGCTTTTCCATTTATTTAGCAAGAGAAGAATGATGTAGAGCCTGTATCACTAATCTTACGTTTTGTCAAATCATTCCGAAAACTGGCTATTCCATGGCACTCCAAAGCAGGTTTACATAAAACTCGACTTCATCAATTAGAACTTTGAAAGTTTACAAAAACCCACCTTGACTTCTCGATATCCCTCCAATCCCATGCTTCTGAGGAACCTCCTCTCCACTAACCAACTTTCCGTTTTCATCCGTCAATCCATATTTGCCCGTATTTTGGTTACACCTAAAATTCTCCATCCACTCTTTAACCAATTCCCCTGAATCCACCATAACGTTAACCTCCTGACTATGAAACCAACTCTGCGTATCCATATTACCACTTCCCATAATGGCAACTTGTCCATCCACCTGCAAAAACTTTACATGACAATTGCGTGATTGGTTTTCAAATCGCAACGGGGCTTTTTGGTCTTTGGCAACATACCAATGCCATTTTAGAAACTGATGTTTGCTTTCTTTGACAAGTTCCGATTGCATTCGTTGACGAACGTCGTCGTTTGTGCCGCCCTGGAAAGGCACTATGCCTTCTGCGAAATCGTTGAAACCTAAACCGACAAAGAGAGTTACTGTGACTCCGCGTTTACAGGCATCTAGGACCGCTTTGACTATTGGAGATGCATTGAACACTGGAGATTGAATGAAAACTTCCTTCTTAGCTAGTTTCAATGCTATTATTAGTTATCTGATACAAAGGACAGTACCTTGTAGCCAAGCTGCGTTTTGAGGATTGTGAAGGTCATGGTGACCTGGAATAGCTTGAGGTTGTCTGTTAACAAGAGCCATGGGGACAGGATCATGTGGTAAATGCAAATAAAACGGAGCAAAATCCGTATCGAATTCAAAACATGTTTGTTCCGCCTTTTCCATCACATTTAGTCTCTCTGTAATTGGGATCGTGGTAGCCATATGGTTCTCCTTATCATATCTTTCCGATTGTTCGCGGAGCTCATGGATTGGATCTGTAGCATGGTCCGTGAAATGTGTATCATCCATAGTTTTGATAATTCCTTCCACGCCATCTGCTTTAGCAGCGTCTCCGTCGGCTTGAGGTGGTTCCTTGTTTGCCTGATCAGCGTGTTTACGAATATATGCATCGCGATCTCCGAAATAAAAGTCACGTTTTGCGACGGCGGGGGTAGTTAGACATGGTAATCCAGGTGGATTGGCCAACTCTTTGCCCCAGGAGATGAGAAATGTGTCGTAAAGAGAGTTGACGATATCGCCTTCGAATTGACACATCATTTCCACGTTTGAGCGGATGTTGATATTGTTGCTATTTACGAGAGCGATCTGACGATCAACGATAGCAAATTTCGAGTGAAATGTTCCTAAGGGGGCAATGTGGTAATTCTAACGTTACGAAGTTCAGAGAGAGGAGACATACTACAAGATCAAGGTCGATATTGTCGAGACGATCGTGCGGGATACCGACTTTGGCCCAAGTTGATGGGTTTCGATCGTATCTTGACTGGACTGCATTGCGGATACTTGCTGCATCCATAAGGACTTTCACAACCACCTAACAAGTAAGTCGACGCAATTGTGTTCATAGACCTTTCTGCCGTCCTTTTCACATCGATCATTGAGTTCTTGAAGAGCTGTTGTCACGAGTTCGACACTCTTTCCGGCTTCCCATGCATTCGTAGCAATCAGAACTTCCTTCTGCGCAGTAACAATCAGGTCATGATAGTGCTGCATAATATCCGGAATCACCGAAATAATGCTCAACGTGCAGACTCCACTACTTCCCAATAATGAAGGCGAACAAACAGCTGTATTAGGATTCTGGTCAGCTGCATCTACAGCAGCGGCAAACATCTTCCAAATTAGCAATTGACTTCACAAGACGCCGTTAAAGTACCTTGAGAAACAAGTCGGACGGTCGGTAGGGAAATCGTCCTCTTTGCATGATTTCATCGAGATCGATATTATCGTAATCATCGTGGATTTTCTTTGGGTGTTTCAATCCGCTGACTTCAAGTAAGTATAGGAAGACTTCCCAGAGTGAATATGCCAAACCTTGCTGTTTGAATAGTTGTTCAGTGGCTTTGCCAGGATGCATTGTCTTTGCAGTGAGGGAAGTGACCGTGTCATTCTCCGTCGGATTGGTGTGTGTTGAGCTTACAGACATTGTATACTATGCTAAATTGTGAAGTCTCTCTCGGCTCGGAGTCCCTTATATAAAGAAAACTAGAAAACTAAGGTCGAAGCAAAACAAGGATTGGAGTTTCGTTATGACGTAGCAAAAAGAGGGGAGGACCAGTATCTGTCCTGCGGGTCATTCCGGGTTAGGGTTTCTGTTTCTGGTCGTGTTTACAATGCTCGGTTGCTATGGCTTCGCGTCTCGAAATCAAGCCCTTATTCAAAACGGAATGTTATTGCCGACGCTTGTATAGCGTAGGAAGCTTAAAGGATGAGATATTACCGAACACAGTGTCCCTCCTCGCCATACTTACATCTACAATAAAGAACAATGACAGAAGAAAGTGTTTTTGCTACTGTGCGACTTACTCTGGGTCTCTCAGCGCGGTCGACAGCCGCATCGTCGTCGACAAAGCAGGCACATTCCTCAACTAATTCAGAGACCACTTTGGACAGACGGAAAAGAAAGCGCAATGACGACAACTACAAACGAAAGGAGGGTACTGAATCTGTATTCTATTCGCTTAGACAAGGTGAAATCTTAACTCCCGAGACAACACCGCTTCCAAAAGGCTTCACGAACGACGTCCCTTTATTAGCGTTTCGGTATTTGCCAATTTCGATTGCTGGAGACGGCGCCTTCTCACGAACCATACTTGCGAAGGATATACTTGATCCGAGACAACCTATGATTGCTATTAAAGCTATGAAACCGGGATTTGACCCAATTGGAAGACAGGAGTACCGATTATTACGACGAATACAGAATTTGCCGATGCCGAAAAATACAACTCTTGCAATTGTGCGAGCGCAAGCTTCTTTCTCGGCATCTTCGACTTTTCATATTGTTCTGGAAGCACTTGAACCGGGACCTCTGTCTTTACCGGAATGTCCTCATCAAACACAATGTAGGACATCAGCAAGTTGTCCGGCCAGACAAGATGCCCTGAGAAAAGTCGCTGCGCAACTGCTGCTTGCGCTTTCAGTTTTACATGATCAAATGGGACATATTCATGCAGATTTGAAACCTGCCAATATATTGAGATGTCAAAGTGGTTTGTATCCCTATTCCTACCATTCTAATCTTAGTTTCACCTCAGTCCATGAAGCTTAAACTAATCGACCTGGGGAATGCGGTACCAATGGATCGTGTGAGTATTTACTACAGCGACTATGAGATACAAAGTATGTACTATCGTGCTCCAGAGGTTATACTGGGCCTACCCTTCACAACGGCGATAGACATATTCTCGCTAGGATTAATCTTGGCAGAATTACTCCTCGACTCGTCGGGTTGTACACCGTCGTCGCCTCACTACATAAAAACAGCCTTTCCCACTTCGCCGCCGAAATCCCGATCGCCGCAACCATCTAATTCTCGTCCCCTGCTCTCATCGCATTCGTCGAACCGCCGCGCATTCATAGACCAAGTAGTACGACTTTTTGGACCACTCCCATCATCCTTCCGTTCCGGTAAATTCTGGTCCGACCCATACATACAAAAACCTCATGATAACTCAGCGCTACTTTCTCAAAGATTTGACGAGGAGGGCGTGGATCCTGAGTTAAGCAACTTTCTTCTATGCATGCTGGATTTGAATCCTACGACTAGAGTGACGGCAAGAGATGCGTTGAGACATGAATGGATTGTTGGGCCGCTATTAGGATATTGGGCTGTTTTGGGATTTGGAGGTAAGGATGAGAAAACGTTGTCAGATGAGACGACGGAGAATACATCTGTAAAAGATGAAATTGAGGCTGTCGAAGATGAATCTCTTCCATCGGCACCTATGGACGACCTTTCTATTCGACGGAATGGGCCCCCCAGATTATATGATTTTTCAAGAGATGAGGATGAAGAAGAAGAAGATGAAGTCATTCTTACTTCAAGTCCAACAAGACCTCTACCGTTCATCGACACGAATCCAAAACCTGTTGAACCCGTTGAAGAAGTAGAGGTATGTCGTACTACCGGGATTTCATCTGACTTTAGGATGATGACGAAGTAATATTACTGTGAATATGGAGTATCTGTGTAGAACTAGTGGTTTTGGTAATAAGGACTAGGATACGGAGTTTGGGGTCACTTATGTACACTAGTGGAATCTCAAAAAAGGTGGCGGGTAAGATAATGTTATATTATTATGACTGTCAAAGGTCATCCCTATAAATTCGTCGCTTCCTACAGTTTTTCCAAATTTTGCCAAACAGGTACCAAATCAACTTTCCTCCTCGGTCTAATTGTCACAAACAATCCCTTCTGACTATTAAACCACCTATTCATAGTCTTCCATTGCATCTCCCTATCCTCTAGCTCAAAGTCAAAATACCTCAACAACTGCGACACCAATTTCTGCATCTCCATTAAACTTATATTTTTCCCTATACAAGTACGATTCCCAGCTCCAAAAGTGATAATATATTTATCCATTTCTTTTGCACGTTCGGTGTCCAGCCAACGTTCGGGACGGAAAATCTCGGCGTCCGGGCCGAAGATGGAGGTGTTTCGGTGAATTATGTACGGGTTACATCCGACGATTGTGCCGGGAGGGAAGTATTCGCCGCAGATGGTTGCGCCTGAGGAGGGAACTATACGGGGCATGCATAGTTGGACAGAGGGATGGATACGTGTTGCTTCGCGGATGACAGCAACTAAGTATGGCAAGCTGTGAGTTTCTGAGAATGTGGGCGAGGGCGATAGTTTCCCTTCCGCGTCTGCTTGATCGATTTCGGCTTGTAACTTGGCATATACTTGAGGATCTTTCAGAATATGATAAAAAATTGAACGGAGTGCCTAAAGCTCAGAAATTGTTAGGGAGGGGAATACAATTGCAGTCGTTTCAGATCCCGCAAATACAATGGTGTAAGCATCACTCGTCAGATCGCGTTGTGTATATACATCAGGTCGTTTCCTATGAGCTTCCAAAGTATATGTCAACATATCTTTTCTATCACCACTTCCTCTATCGAGTCTCGACGAGACACACGATTTCGCAAAGACCGCTAGACGTCCCAGTGCAGCTGTTTGTTTACGGAAGCGAGGGACCAAGTTCTGTACTAGAGGATGTCGTACAATGGGCGTCATATATGGAACTTCTCCAACCCAGGTATTTCCTAGCGTAATATCTTCTAATACTGCCATCCAGCCAATATCTCTACCCTCCTCAAGGAACCCGAATTTTTTGCCAAATGCAAGTTCACCAACAACATCGAAGGCTTCAATCAGACAGAGCTCAAAGAAAGTATATACCATACATCTGAAGCCATTCGCACAGCTTAATTGGCCCAGAGTCAGCTAGTCGTTCAAATTGTTTTAGAATCTGAGTCGAGCAAGAATCAACGTATTCTTCCAATTGAACGACTGTGGTCATACTATACGCATTCGCAACATTTCGTCTTCGGATAGCATGAGCTCTCTCATCTCTCTCTGCAAATAAAGAAGGATTCCCGGCGGCTCTATTCCACCATGTATCATACCATTCGCTCTACTTGTCAATTTCCCAAGTTTGACAATGTGTACCTTTATAAATCCACTTGTGTGTCCATAGATGACTTTGATAGCATGAGGGTCACTGATAGCTACTTCAAATGGCGAAATACGGACAATGGGCCCATATTTCGCATGAAGACGAAGCATGTTCTTCTCATGATCTCCACGGAAGATTTCTCGAACTAACCACCATCTAGTAACACTTGCCCAGAATGGTCCTGGAAAGCGACGAAGGGGAGAAAGGTATCTGCGTTTGACGATGAACGCAATCGCAAAAGAGAAGAGCACCACTGGAATGTAGTATAGAGGAATTGACTTTAGCGAGTCGCCCAAATGATGGTAAATAAACACCGACTTTGGCGCCATGATGTTCTCTTGTCTGTTTGTCAATGGGAAGCTGTTGTTTAAGTGCCGATCGAGGAGGAGGAAGCGGGGGCGACTTTCGGACAAAGGTCCGCCAAGGAATTTTGTGGGGTAAAATTTCAACCACACTGAAGTGTAGATTTTTCTAATTTCAAGGTTCAGCGACAGGATCCTCAAAGCTCGCTGCGAATGGGATCGAGGAAGAACAGAGGTCCAACTGGATAAAAATATGAAATGATCATAGTAATGTGGTTGACTTATAGAGTCTCTTTCAAGTCTATCTATATACCTCTTACAAAATGCCATACTTTTCCCACCTCTTTACATGCCTTCTAAACTGTGATTCGCTTCAATCTCATCTCATTTTGTAGTCTTGAATTCTCGTTCTTCTATGAAATTTTTTATCATCGTTAATGCTGCTTCTGGAGAATCCCTAACAGTTAGCTTAATCTCCTCTGAGGATAAACCCAGGACTCATATGTCCGGCATTGCTCAATACAACTCTGGTCAAATTGGAGCTTTGTGTGACGTAGCCAGATACCAGACCATGGTCATTGTACCACGGTTTCCTACTCGCTTCTTTGAAGGCAGGCATTCCTACCCAAGGTAGATCTGAAAGCCATTTTGTTTGGGAAGCTGCACCATCCCGAAAATCAAATTGTCTAAATCAGAAATGATGAATGTGGAGATATACCCTTGGTAGAGCAAGACCTTGAGATTCGAAAGAAGTCTAGGAAATAGATGCACTGTAGAACGCATGATGTCCGCTTTAAGGAAATAAAATATCACAGGATCATTTGTAGTGAATTCGATGTGTTGAGGAACATGTAGAAGAGATTTGATGGTGTTATTATTGAAGAAGCTTTTCATGTTACTCCTGCTGTACATTCTGTTCAATTGACGTATATCGTACCAATTAACTACTATCAGACACGAAGCGAACAATGGGACTCACGTTTCCCGGTATAGTCACTGAACTTGTCAAACATCTTTAGACGCATCGCTAAAGCTCCGAGTGTGTCGCCCTTCTTAATTTGTTAATTAGATCTTCTAAAAAAACAAACCAGATTCAATTTAACCGCTTCGCGTGCAATCTCATCGAGATGGTGAGATTGCGTTTCATCGATTAGACCGAGATAAAACGCCAGTGGAGCATGAGCTAATATCTGTGTATTCGGATCAGTCCACTGATTTCCAATGGACAGTCCCTTCAATGGAATCTGATCTGTCTCAGTTCGTTGATTGTAGTCTAGTATTGCAGTTGCTATGGAAGGAGCATATTTCCCTCCATAAGATTCTGATGCGATGTATAAATCGGATTTCCGTTTTTCGGGGAAGTTGTCGTAGAATTGGTGGATAAAAGCCATCATGTCGGCGGCTACTCCGTCTTGATTCGTAGCATAGCCGCGATCATAAGGTTCCTTGATCTCATCTTTGGGAGGATCTGGATCAGGGAATTCAGGCTGAAGAACCAGTGTCTCCGGATCGTCCGTACTTTGGTGGTGTACCAGGTATCTCTTCTCGAAATGGGAGAGGGAGATCTTCTTAATTAGACATGGACGAAGGAGGACGCACTTGCGCTGGCGGGTCTACATAGGAATAGCCGGTTCCAACTGGATTATCAACGAATAAAACATCGAAATCGCGAGTCCAAGTATGTGGATTATTCTCCAAAGTGAGATTATCGTGTAGTATGTACGGTCCAAGTAACTTCAATTTAGAATGTGCGTCGTGCGGAGACGAACCTCGTAAAACAGACCTACTCCACTTGAGGAACCTGGTCCACCTTGAAACCATAAAATCAAAGGCGGGGGGTGGTGGTTAGGCTGTTGCGCTTCAAAGAACCAGTAAAACAGACCGCTCTAAATGTCAATAAGAATAGAGATCGTAGGAGTACTTCTGTGTTCGTGGCATCATCCTTGCGGACAGGTACAACCCCTGCATAAGACTTTATGTTGGTATTGTCAATAACGGGCAGTCCTTCAACATGATGATCTTCTCGCCAGCTTGCAACTGCAAACTGAACAGTGGCAAGCAGAAAACACAGTAGAATGGTCTTCATGGCTTATTGTGGCATGGAGTCTTGTTGATCCTCGTAGCGGTAATAATTAAGCCTAATTTGATCCCGATATCGTGCCCTAAATACTCTAACCCTAGAAATCGATATTGTGACTGCCAAAATCGACACTTTTGAAACTTCATTCACTCCAACGACGAAGCAACTGACTTCAATCGACAATGCCTGAAGGACATCATCGGTATCATACTTATTGAATATTCATGTGCTTATGGTCATAGACTTTACGTGCGAGGAAGACATGTCTCGTATACCCGTGGAAAGCGAAATTCCAAGCCCAACACGTCCTTGATCAAAATCGAAGGTTGCGACAGCATCAAGGACGCTGAATTCTATCTCGGTAAACGCATCGCATATGTCTACAAGGTACTACTGCTACTTCTTACGATACTGTTCAAAGACTAATGAAAGGCACAACGAGCAATTCGTGGAAGTAAGATCCGAGTCATCTGGGGAAAAGTTACCAGAACACATGGTAATAGTGGTGTCGTCAGGGCAAAGTTCAGAAACAATCTGCCTCCTAAAAGTCTTGGTGCAAATGTCAGAGTGGTAAGTATTTCATGCTCGTAGATTTCGCTGATGGTTAGATGTTGTACCCTTCGAACATCTAGTGTTTTGAATTTGCATTTGTTAGGATATCCAATGGCGAATTTCTTGATATATCTTATATCGTGCTCTGTTTTATTGCTGTCCCTTTCTTTGTGGGCTCCTACTTCCTCTTTTGACCCCCAGTTGTTGGTCTCATGGACTGAGTAAGCTGCAGCCTGCGTAGCGAGTAATCAGTATATTCCGACATCTCGCCGTCAATGTACAGGAGTAGTAGAACTGCTCTATCCCTTTGAGCACAAGATCTCGATATATTCTCTCTTCTAATCTTCTCATTATACTATCTTATGCATTTTGTCTGCTTTCCTATAAAGGACTTGAATCCCTGAGATGGGCCTAGTGACGTTCGTTTTTGATCTGATCAGTCATTGATGATGCTGTGGTGCGTGCCGTTCCGGACCGACGCCTGCCAAATTTTTCCCGCAAAAAGATTGACGGTCTCCTCGGTCATTGACTTTTGTTGCATCCTTCAAGAAATGTCATCGACAAGGACAATCATAGCAATCACTGCTGGAACAACCCTGGCACTAGGCATAGGTATATCATCGTTGGGCAGCTCCCATACTTACTTCAGGCTACGTCCTCTACTTTGATTACAAGCGACGGAACGATGCTGACTTCCGAAGACAATTGCGTACATTCTCCTGAAACGCAAAACATCTAACAGCGAAGGCCACGGACAGAAACAAATAGAGAAGCAAAGAGCACGCGAAGCACGAGTTAAACAAGAAGCCTCTAAAAACGATTACAAGAAAGCATGGCTCGAACTCAAAGAAGAACCAATACCCAACCCCGAAAGACCGTCTGAAGTAGAGCGATTCTTCATGACCAATCTAAGTGAGGGTGAAAAGTTAGTTGCTAACGGTGCTGCCTATTTCTTGTTTCGTGGGACTAATCGTATAGGTCCTCCTTATCTTGCGGCTGCTAAAAAGTTTTACACTGCTTACCGAGTATTTCCTGATCGAGCCAATTTACTTGAGATCTTTGAAAAGAGTTTACCGGATGAAGTTGTTGAGATTATCAAGGGAATCAGAGATGCAGCAGACGCAGACGCAAACGCAAACGCAGACGCACAGGATTAATTTGTCGAGACACAATCAATTATTAGCAGACTGGTCTTATATTATTGGAATATAATGCTATTATTGCCTTCACTCTCCTCACTAACCGAATTCCTCCATGACTCCCTTGCGTTCCAGGATCCGTGCCTTTTTAACTAACTTTTCTCTACCTCCTTCTTCACCACGAATACCATCGATTTTAACTCCTCTTCTGATTTTACGTTCTGCGTCTTTCATTCTTTGGCGTTTTGCGGCTGCTATGACTTCGGCGGGAGCTTCTCTTAATCCAAATGCTTTTGCTAAATGGCCTAAATGTAATAGTCGAACGTTGAAGTATTCCCGTTCTGTTGAAAGGTGGGTAGTATAAGCACGGATATGGGCTTGATAAGCAGATCGAGCAAGAGTCGTTTTCTTCAAGTCAGTTACCATACTTAGAAAGAGATTGATACCTCTTGGTCTTGCAATACCCATTTTTCAGCGTGAAGTTGATGTGATGTAGCTTGATTGACCCAATCCTTTCCAAACCCATCGGCTAGGATACTTTCATATGGTACCCGTTCAATTTGAGCACCGTGAGAGGCAAGAGCTGTAATGTATTCTTCCTCACTTGGGAGAAGGAATAATATCCCTTGTCCTGTACGTCCTGCTCTAGCTGTCCTCCCAATTCTGTGAATATAGTCGTCTTGACTTGTAGGTGGATCGACCTGAACTATGAAGTCGACGTATGGTAAATCTAGACCTCGAGACGCAACGTCCGTGGCCAGTAAGACTGCCCGTCCTTCGACAGCAACGAATTTATTGAGAGTTGCTGTTCGAACAGGTTGTTCTAGAGATCCATGGAGTTGGAAAAATTGCATGTCGATATCATACGACTGCAGAAGTTGATGATGATAATCGACGGAGGTTGTGCACGATAGAAAGATTATCATCTTTGCAGGAGGAGGAGTCTTTGCGAAACTTGCGATCAGTGCACAGAGAGTCACGAATCTCAGTTTCGCAGGTAGTATCACCGCCTTTTGAACGAGTTGACCTGGTGTAAAGACGTGATCGACCTCGTCCATCTCAAGTAGTACATCGGTCTCCGCCTTCAAAAACACAGGATCCACAATTGTCTCAAGCGCTCCCAGACCTTCTTCCCCCTTCAACGTAGCGGAACATAAAATCTTGACCAATCTTTCCGGTAACCTACTTCTTTCCAAAACACCCTCTTTCTTATTCTTCTTAATTCGTTGATCAACTCTCCATTCCACAGTCCTGAGAATCTTCCCCACAGTCTCTAAGAAGCCTAAATCCACCAATCTATCACCTTCATCCAAAACCATCCATCTGACCGAACTCGTATCCAAAGCTTCCGTCGTCTCAAGATGATCCGCCAATCGTCCAGGCGTAGAAACTAAAATATTCACTCCCTTTCTTAATCTAGCTTTCTCACTCTTCTTACGCTCTCCGCCTAACAACCAACCAGGCACGATCCAAGTGCCTGCCGTCAACTTTGTCAATACATGTTCGATTTGTTTAGCAAGTTCCCTTGTTGGACTTAGGATTATGGCAAATAAGCCACTTGTGCGATCGTATTTATAATGTTCATCGGAGAGAGAGAGGAGGGCGTGTAATATTGGAAGGACAAATGCGAGAGTTTTCCCGGATCCGGTTTGGGCGCGGAGAAAAGTGTCGTGGGAGGTGGATAGTAAATGCGGAATTGCCAGCTGTTGGATTTCTGTTGGTGTGGAAATGGAGAGGGATTTGGAGAGGTGGGAGGAAATTGTGGAACTGATGCCGAGAGAGGTAAACGTGGTTGCTGTCTGAGATGGAGCATTTGTGGGTTGCGAGGGTGCGGTTGTTGGTTGGTTCTGTGTTGATGTTATTTCGGGATTACTGGTGAATAGAGATGAAGAAGGAAATGTTCGAGCAGCAACTGGAGTTGCATTGGCGGAAGTAGTACTTGTGCTCTTTCGTTTTCGTTTCAATGGTCGTGATGACACATTTTCAATATTCTCTGTGGTCTCTGGTTGCACTTGTCCAGTACGACCTTCATCGATGGTCGTGCTTGCTGGACGTGCAGGTTGCGAAGCTCCTGCAGTGGCAGGTACAAAGCTAACCCCATTAACAGCTTTCTGAGCCCTGAAACGATCCCATTTCTTGTTAAGAGCTCTTGCTTTCCATCGACCTTTATACTGTCCCCAAGACGGGCTTATTATCTGCAGATTACCGGCCTCAAAATTCACGAGGAGACCGTCGTCGGCCATTCTTCTGGAGACAAAAACAGCAAATTTTTTGATCCGCATTTTATTTTCACGGTCCCTGGCGAATCGCTGTGAGCGAATCAGCGGTGGATCGCCATCTCAAGATTTCAGCGAAGTTTTCGGCTCCTGTTGATCTTCGACTCTACGAGCAATCGCAAGTACCTTGAGTTCCATGTCTATCTTGAATTGCAACACTTGTTTGAGATTGACATGCTTATCCGGTAGAAGTCTGAAAAAAGGCACGACAGTCGGACAATTGGACTGGCGGCCGGTAATCGGGTCTCGTCGTTATGCGAAGGATTGCAAGGGGAATGAAAACTCAACTGGGAATATTCTGCAGGAACTGCGGACCCGAGGCCTCGTCAATTCAACTACAAGGCACAATTTCTCAAACAGCTTTCTTATACTAATTGTTAGTGACACTAAGCTTTTTGAGCATCTCCAGCAAGGGAAAATCACTGCGTATGTAGGTCTCGATCCAACAGCCGAATCCCTGCATTTAGGAAACCTCATGACCTTAATGCCACTTATCCATCTCTTTGCTCGAGGCCATAATATAGTACCACTGGTACATTTCCGTAAGGTTTAGGATTGTGAATCTAATTGTGCTGTAGATAGGAGGGTTTACATGTAAAATAGGAGATCCTTCAGGAAGAACGACAGATCGAGAAGTGATACCGAATGACATTTCAATCTCAAATGTCTCCAAATTAAGGACTCAAGTTGATCAGTTTTTCCAAGTATCTGTTCGCAAGTACGTTGCTTCACATGGATACAAAGAAAATGCAGTGGGGACAATCAGTGTATTGAACAATATGAGCTGGTGGGACAAGTTTAGTCTTGCGGATTTCATGTATAAAATCGCTCGTAATATACGGGTATCTCGAATGATGGCGAGAGACAGGTACAATTCTTCTTTTTGAAACTTGTTGGGATGGTATTGATTGTGGTATAGTGTCAAGACACGCTTAGCCTCAGACGAGGGACTTGATGCGGCAAGTTTCTTGTATCAAAGTTTACAAGCATACGACTTTGTCCATCTCTATCAGACAAGGAAATGCACACTACAAATAGGAGGATCCGATCAATGGGGGAATATTCTAGCAGGAATAGACTTATTGCATTCCATCTCCCCGCCAGATTCCAACCGTACGCGTATGCACTTCTGTAAACACCTATTAACCTGTAGCCACAGCATTTGGCTTAACGGTGCCTTTATTATTATCCCCCTCAGGAGACAAATTTGGAAAAACAGCCGGAAACGCCATCTTCTTAGACCCCAATCTGACGCATCCATTCGATCTGTATCAATATTTCCTTCGTACCTTCGACGATCATGCCGCGCAGTATTTGAACATCTTCACACTTCTACCTCTCGAAAGGATAGAGGAAATCATGCGGGAACATGTGAAAGCGCCTGAAAAACGACTTGCTCAACGAATATTGGCGCACGAAGTTATAACACTCGTTCATCGTGCTGAAGTCACTGAGAAATGTATTTTCCAAACGGCTGCCTTGTACCCTGCTCCATCCGCAGACTCAGAGGGTGGGAACCTGTTGAGAAGTGAGAGGATCCTGCAGGCTTTTGCAGATGATGAGGTTATGTTGAAACGATATCCCTTTACTGAGATCCATGGAATGCCCATTTCTAGATTGTTAAAGACTGTCGGATTGACAAAATCTAATGGTAAGTTTCTGATTCATATATTTTCTGTGCCTCTGTTAATGGTCTCTAGGTGAGGGTCTTCGAGTTGTGCAGAGTGGAGGGATTTATATTAACGGAGTTCAAGTGAGGGATGTTGAAAAGCAAGTTACTCCAGATTTATTTTTGGATGGGAAAGTCATGGTGATTCGATTTGGGAAAAATCATTTCAAGATTATAGAGGGATTGACGAACGAAGAAATTGCTCTGGAAGAGGAATTGGAACAAGAAGATTAAGAACTGTCAGATCATTAAAATATAATAGATATTAAACCATTCCTCTCTAAATTATTCATTTGGATATCCTGATCCTCTTTAGTCGCTCAGTTCTCCATGCTTTGTTTCTTCAGAGTCCTTTATATCTGCATTCTCTGCTTTGGCCGCTGCTGGCACTTCTGCTTCAAGTTTGGGTTTGGAGATTTGTCGTTGTCGAAGTTCCTGGATTGCAGATTCGCTAGTTTGCAATTTGACTTTGAGATTGGCGACTTCGATTGTTTCTTCAAGGGCTTTTCTGAGCACTGTTCCAAATATGTCACGTACCTTTGATGAACCTCGACTGAGCCTCTTTCAGAGATTGAGGAGCCAAGACTCCATACCACCGAATAGGATCAATCAGTTTTGTGTCTTTCGATTCCGTAGCGTCTTTGGAGTCCTTTGATTGCATGAAGTTTTGAAGCAGGAAGAGATCATCACCATTAATATCATGTGCTCTAGACAGTAAGTTGTGAATGAAAAGCGATTCCTACATCCTTCTTAATGCTTGCATTCTCTCGTCATAGCTCAGTTCGCCGATTTTGACTCCTCCTTGGGCGGCTTGATCTCGCTTGGCGATAGCCAGATCGAAGAAAGCCTCAAGTTAGAAATCACAAATGAAGCTAGCGATACCATTCTAAATTGCTGAAATAAACATTCCACATGGAACATGTAGTCATCCAGTAAGTTTAAATGCGATATTAAGGCTGAATCGAGTTCTGTTGTAAGGGACAGTGCTGCGAGCGCATCAGAAAGATCATTATCAGCTTCGTCTTCATTTGTATCCTTCCTTTCCACCAACAGATTGTCACTTTCCTGGCTATCGGTCATGAGCTCGTCGTTTCACCGGTCGATTGCTCCCATGTACTTTCTCAGGCTTGAGCAGGCCGCTGGCGGTAGTTTTCAGGGGTAGTCGCAAACTGGCTGATCGAAAATGTCATCACGTGAGTCAGTTTTGTAGGGTTATAGGGCTGGGGCTTGTGACTGCTACTCCTTAAAATTAAGCAGTCCCAAACTCCAGCATTTGCACTTCGTCTGAGCAATACGTTCTCTTCATCAACTTTCCTTCCACGATGAAGCTCAATGTAACCTCTCCAACCTGAATATCCAGTACACGCTAACTCTTGAATAGATTGCCTACCCTGCAAATGGTAGTCAAAAACTAATCGAAATCGAAGATGAGCGTCGTTTGCGCGTATTTATGGACAAGAGAGTACATTTACACCATTTAAATCATTGTGTCTGACGTTCTTCAATAGATCGGACAAGAAGTCCCTGGGGATACAATTGGAGACGAATTCAAAGGCTACATCTTCAAAATCACAGGTGGAAACGATAAACAAGGCTTCCCCATGAAGAATGGTGTCCTTCATCCTACTCGAGTCCGTCTTCTTCTCTCGAAAGGCCACTCTTGCTACCGTCCCCGTCGAACCGGTGAACGTAAACGCAAATCTGTGCGCGGATGTATTGTCGGTCCCGATTTGGCTGTTCTCTCAGTTGTCATTGTTAAGCAAGGTGATGAAGAACTTGCTGGCGTCACCGACGTTACTCATCCTAAACGTCTCGGTCCCAAACGTGCTAGCAAAATCCGCCGATTTTATAACTTGACCAAGGAAGACGATGTTCGAAAATTCGTCATTAGGAGAGAAGTCCAGCCTAAGAATACTGAGAAGAAGTCATATACCAAGGCTCCTAAGATTCAAAGATTGGGTATGCATGGTATATTGCTGTTACTGATGATGTAGTTACTCCTCTTACTCTACAAAGAAAACGTCATCGTTTGGCACTTAAGCGACGACGATATGAGGCTCAGAAGAATGCTGCCCAGGAATATGCTGCTTTGATTGCCGGTCGTGTTAAGGAAGAGAGAGCCAAGAGAGTTGAAATCAAGAAGCGAAGAGCATCAAGTAGAAGGATCAGCCAGGCTCCAGGATCTTAAACGGATTGGTAGGCATAGTGTCAAACGTAGTAACTTGTCTATTCGAGGAATAGATTATCCCATTCTATCTGTTTTTCCCGTCCGTTGCTTACAACCAAGCTCAAGAAAATAAAGTCCTAGATCGAACAAGCCTGTATTGCGGACTGCACATCTTACCAAACGTCAAACACCGTCAATCAATCCCAAATTCCAGTAGTCGGCGGAACTGTATTAATTCGCACGTACAAATTCTTAATATGTTGTGCCATGAACTATAATCCACTGGCAGGCGGCTTTAGTTTGATCTTGAGTTTCAAAGGAGGCGGTGCCATTGGTGCGACTCGAATTGGAGCAGGAAGAGTAATAGGACCTTTCCATTTCGGAGGTACTTCTCCTGGATATTCATACCGCATGACGATTTTACCCTACACAGGTTAGAAAGGTGTGCTGTACTTGGTAGTACCTTTCCGAGATTGTGACACACGAGCCTCTTCCTCTTCGGGGACATCTTCAAAGTGACAATGTAAGACGTCTTCTCATCGTACAACATGCGACATATATCAAGTACCTGTTGTCGAATTGCAAAATCAAGATCGGTAGCGCTGCAATTAGTACAACTCGGAATATATGACATACTTTGCACATTTCCACATCTCTTCTTTAAGGGTAGGATCGTCAGATATTTCTTTCCTCAGAGCCTCGATTGCACCAGAAATGCTTGCGCGTTCAAGCTTGTCTTTCCTAATTGCAACACTTTGCGCCGCGTCCTCCTCAATAACCATCTCATCTCCAAGGCTCGGATTCCTTAATTCAATCTTTCCGACCAGAGCCATTTGTCCCAATCCTTGTCCAATTGCTCGTATTAGCCGTCGTCGTATGAATGGCGATGGATCATTCAACAAAGTAAAGAATATCAATCTGACCAGAGGCGGATGTCGTAATCCTCCGAGATCAAGTAGTATATCAAAAGCTTGTGCACGCAGTTCATCGAAGATACCGTCTCTGGAATAGAGGAGCAGTTCGCCGAATGAAAGGGTTCCTATCCCATTGACAGCTAGTCGTTCCTTGGCCGATAGGGCTGCACTTGAAATCGTATAATGAAATGAAGGTAGCCAACGATCCATCCTGAGCAATCGTTCCAATTCCGAACAAACAGCATTCTTAATGTTCTCATCATCTGGTCCAAAGCCAAAATGAAAGGCATCGTCAGGAGGTATTATCGCATCTGTAATCGCAGTCATCAGCGCAGACAAATAGAAACAATCCGAGTACTAGCAGCGTTAGATCTTCTACTTTCAGAGGCATACGTCATTATTAGAGTTATCGTTGAACTTCAAGAGCTTAATTAGAAACAATTTAACCGTATTCCTTGTATCTCCAGAGCCATCCTTGATCCGTGCAAGCGCCTGTGGTATCGTACATTTAATGAAATATTGCTGAAAATCACCGAAATCATTGTCTATTGGTGTCGTTGAATTGGGAAAACAAAAGTATTTTTGAAAGGCGCGCATAAGATGATACTCTCCTAGCCAACTTAAAGGCTCCGTTGCGCACTAACTTAACTTATCATGAGAGATGAGAGGATACCTTTGCGAGGACATAAGCTGCTTCTTGACGAATTCCATAGTAATATCTCTCGTCCATTAAAGTGCGAATCATTATCGTTGAAATCATGGCCGACTCCTTAAGTTCCGCAAAATATTTAATGGACTCATTAGTAGTGGAATGAAAGGAGAATACTTGATACTGAGCAACGACGTCCCTATCTTGTTGCAATTGGGCGGCATACATCCATTCAGGCATAAGAAGATTAACCTCACATATCCATTCCAAATCGGCGTCTATTCTGAGCCATGCGAAGGCATCCTGGCCCATCCGCTCGTAATCTTCATCTCTCCAATTTGCTAACTTCCATTGATCAAAGTCTTCGGGCGAGGTCAAGACATCACCCAATGATAGAACTACATCTCCTGCTATCGGGAGATCACCATTAGTGAAGACCGCGGTATCTCTTCGCTTTAATTTTGCACGCCGTGTGTTGTTATATTGTATTTCTGTCCGATGCGCAGTTTCTCGTATTTCGATTGTCTGCTCATAAGGAGTTCCTTCGTCATCGTAAACCCGAAGTGTCATCGGTCCTGTAAATAAATGTTGAGGTTGCACTGGAGTTTCTTTATCAATATGTTTCAATCCCTCATCGACAAACATCTCCTTAGTCAACTTCTTTGCGGGTCGCTGATTCACTGGTAATTGTTTCAAGACAACTTCAATGACAGTCTTTTTCCTATTAAACCTCTGGGAAACGTGAAACCGCGGTACTCCAGTCCCAAAAATATACTGATTTGCAAAAGCATCAAGCCTCATATGTCCGTGTTTCTCACACTTGCGCAAAAATGTACTTGTCGAAAGAGAGACTAAATCGCCAGACATACCATCCAAAAGTATCTTCGTAATAACCTTTTGCAAGCCCACTGAATTAGCTGGCTTTGTAAGTCGTTGATTCAAAATGAAGAGCACAATAGGAGCTTTAAGAATGATGAAGTCGATTGTGGATTGTGAGATGGGAGCATCCATTTTTTGATCGGCGAGGGGTGATTGACTTATATCTTCTGCAATGATGCGTTCCATTGCTTTTTTAATGCGGAACCGGTAGTCGTTGTTCCCCATTAGCCTTTTGAGGAAGATGTCGGCCATGTAGTGAGAGAGACCGATGACTAGCCACATGTCTGAATACTTTCTGGGGACAATGTTGATGCCGATCCATTGAGAGGTTAGAGCCACGGTGAGAAGTCGGGTTGTTGGGTAGAGGAAGTCTATTATTTCCACTGGGTAGAGCACGTTATTGCTGCATATGGTGATGGAGGCGGATGCTTGGACTAGTTGAGGGGCATCGTCCACAAAACATAATTTGAAAGTCGAGTACGGGAACGATCCATATTCTCTCACGAAATGATCCATAGCCTTGTGTAAGCCATAAAGTGAAAGGACGTTACCTTGGACATAAATAGACTGGAGTTTCGAAGCTCTGGATCTCTTCCGGGAAGACAATAACCGAAAATATCTACAGCCGCTCGAATATTATTTAGATCTTCTTCCTCGTATTCTCGCAAATCCGAGAGATTCATCTTGGAGAACGGTCCGACTGCAAATGCTATGTGATGACCTGCGGCCAACTGAGGAACGATAAATGTCACGGTTTTGGTGGATGAATTCTTGGTAGTCACCTACGACACATGAGCATCTCAACAGAATGCCATTTGAACCTCTTTGACAAATTCACCAGCACACACAACAACCATCTCCAAGTCCAGTTCTTCAGGAGAGAATTTTGTGGCTACTGGTTTTTCCTCAGGCTCAGATGTCCCATTAAGAACAGAACGATTGGCAGAACTTCTGGTCCGATGCACTTGGCGAGGTCGGAATGGACTTTGCTGCGGATATAAATCCCTGATTCGCTTGGGGATGGTAATTTCAATCTGCCAAGGACATCTTTCCCATAGCCCGTCTATACACGGTAACCATGAACTTGTTGATCCAGGGAGTGTATCATTGGTAGTATAAAAGTGAGGATATCGCTTTAATCAGAAAGGATACAAGTATGGCCTACGTTATCTCCTGGTTCGCATCCTACAAAACGAACTCCTGCCGTTGGTCGAACAACTTGATACTCTATTCGGACCACAACCTGCTTGTACATACCAGGAGTAGCAGCAGTCGGGTAGGCTGAAACAGGTGTTCCAACAATATAAGATGACGGGATGACAGGCTGCGTAAGTATACCAGTGAATTCCTTTGGAGTCAGTCTCAGAAAAAGCCAGTAGCTACTTGCGGTTCAATCTTGATGGTCTTTGGCAAGATAATGGCCAATTCTCCCCAATCTAGCTTTGTTATCTCTCGCAGTCGTTTCCTCAGCAGATGATGCTGGTGTACTGTGGAACCCTCATGTAGCTGCGTTCTATACACGTCGTTGTACTCATAAGTCGCTTCCTTCTTGTTGACAGTGACACTTTTGATTTCTGAAGAAAATCAGAACAGACAAACAGACACGCATACGACACTGTCGACAATTCAACTTCACCTTCCGTAGTAAGGGGTCATTTGGTGCGATGGTCAATTCAGTCCATCCCTGTTGTCTCAGTTCATTTCTTCACTGCAGGGATGCATACATTCAATAATTGTCCCACAAAGTCGACTTCCACCCCAAACGTCTGCTGGACTGCAAAAGACAATTAGTTCAACACTCTCTTCAAGAGCTAGAGCATCAAGGATCCTTACCGACGCTGAATCCTCTGCCAAAGGCTTCCTCGTCGTCCATCGAAGCACTGGAGTCTTCTTCAGCCTTGTCAGACTCAGACCTGAAGATGGATTGATTATGTAAGCAGCAATAGAGTCAGCCCGAGTCAGTTCAGATCGAAACAAACGAAAACTCCGATGGTGATCGATCCTCTTAGAGAGGACAAGTAAAATCTGCTTGCCTGTTGACAAGAACTGAGGATGGCAGCGCGAACTCAGCATGACGAGAGAAATCAAGATGCGACGATTTATATTGGAGGAATTGATGAGAAAGTCACAGACTCACTGATATGGGAGTTGATGCTCCAAGTTGGTCCAGTAGTGAGTGTCCATCTTCCCAAAGATCGAGTTTCGCAAACACATCAGGGATACGGATTTTGTGAATTTCAAACCGAAGAAGATGCCGATTACGCTGTCAAAATCATGAACCAGATCAAGATCTTTGGACGGCCTATTCGTGTGAATAAAGCGAGTGCAGATAAACGGACAGTCATCAATGTTGGAGCGGATATTCATGTTTCTGGGCTGGATCCTTCGATAGACGAAAGAGCATTGCTCAACATTTTCTCTGTATTTGGGCCACTTATGGCTCCTCCAAGGGTATACCCCAGCTTTTAAACGCAGGACTAACTGTAGCTTTCTCGTGATGAAAAAGGCCAGAGTAGAGGATACGCTACCATCTCTTTTACCGATTTCGTTGCCTCAGATGCAGCCATTGAAGCCATGAACGGACAATACCTAGGAGGCCGTCCCATAACATTATCGTACGCATTCAAAAAGGATGGTCAAAAGGGAGAACGGCATGGATCAACTGCAGAACGTCGTCTCGCTGATATGGGAAAGAAGAACAATTATATCGTTACTGGATTACCCATGAATGCAATTCCGGCGTTACCTCCACCACTTCCTCAAGGATTCATGCAGGCTGCAAATGCACCTCCTGGCGCTGCTCCACCTGGCGCACCGCCTGTTGGTCCTACTCCCGTTCCTGGACAGTATTTGGCCCCAACTCCGGCAGGACCACCGCCTGGGTTTAGTGGTGCTGCTATACCTGGACAGTCTCCCCCTGGTTTTGGTCCACCGCCTGGGATGCCGCCACCTCCTACTGGATTTTGATATCGGGTTGGTGGGATTGGTGGATTGGGTTGTAAAAGTTTGAGATGTCACTGCATAGCGATGAACATAGAGAATACAATGTACCATAAATAATTCTAACTACTTGCCAGCTGCACAATTCTCAATCCCTTCATCCTCTATCTTTAATCCGCTTATATTCGTGAGATGTCGTTCGAATGGCCGCTTTTCTGCCACGTAGCTGTAAATCACGCAACAGCCGACAAATCAACGGCGGACGCAATTTCGCAAACCGCCGCTCAAACATACGTTTCCCAGATGACTCACGAATCTCGTATCGATTGCGCGTCCGCGTAGCTAGGCCCGCTAAGCATGGCGTCGCCATTCAATGCGCAATCAAGAGAAGAAGCTTTGCAACAATATACTCAACTTTCCTCCTCTCCAAATCCAAATGATAAACTTCTTGCGTTGGGAGGATTAACTCAATTCATTTCGGAGGCAGATGAATCTTATCTCTGCCAATGTGCCAAAGTCACAGATTACGAATTCCTAGATAGGCTGATACGGAACGGTACATACATCCCTTTTACATTTGGAGCTAATGACGTTTAGAAGTCAAAGTGCATAGGGAAGTTGAGGTGGATCGACGAGAGTTTACGCTTTTAGCATGTGCTGTTTTGAATGTGTTTGCGCATATGGATGAAGTTAAAGTACAACCTCAAGTGCTTGACCGGATACCGGCTTTGATAGATGCTATGAGAAAGACGTATAGCTCCTCAATTCGCTGATACTGACCTTAGCGATGCTCCTGCGGCCGAAATCGGCGATATTCTAGATATACTACAGAATCTGGCTCATGTTCCCGCTGGAGCAGATAAGATCTTATCTCCTGACTCCGTTCCAATAATTCTCAAATGCATGGAGCGGGAAGGCCCGAGATTACGGCAATACTTTGTGGTTCTGTCTACCTCTCTGAAAAATGCGACTACCCGGACTGATAAACTTCGTCTACTCCAACCATTAGCTCAACTCTTCTCCAACACCAAACGTTCTACTCTGGTCACAGAACTGATAAATCTATTCACCGACCAATTTTCCAATGCTCCACCACCAAAGTTTCTGCATATCCCTCTTTACCATGGTCTAAGAACACTCCTTTTATCAAAATTGGATGAATCGACTACTGCAAATGTTCTCATTCTTCTATCACTCCTTCTCAACCACATCGGTCCATCTTTCCTATTTAATCCACCACCATCAGAACGGAATGCAAAACAATTCGCATTAATAGCTATCCGTCATGCTTCTGCAGGCTGTCAAACGTCCATTTCACGACTCTCAGATTCGTCCTCACTCCAATTTAAACGTCAGGTCGTGGCTGAGATGGATATTCTCCATATTGCTACTGCATGGCTTCTTACCACCGAAGACGACGTAGTGCGAATCGGAGAGGAAAAGTTATCTCCTCATGAGATTTTAACGATTCAAGATTCATTGAGTTCGGCAGTGAGTCAAGTCTCGCTTGTGTTACGGGAGAAATACGATGTTGTTAAAAGTTCGGAGACGGATGTAGATTTGAAAGATGTTGTTGATCCGGTCGTACAGACTGCTGTCAAGTTTGTAGGTGGTTGGATTGGGGAAGGAGGGTCTTCTGATCCTGATGAAAGCCTGGGATTATTAGAATTCTTCTTTGGATTGTGTTTGACTGAGGACATTGAGATTACGACGTGGGCTATGAGAGGTATTAAGGGAATGGTGTTGTATACGGAAACTGGAACCGATGAATTATTATCCTTGAGAGATCAGTATCCTCGTCTTCTAAGGATTGTCATTCGGGAATTAGCAAGTTCCAGGATACCGGAGGAAAGTGTCGTTATGATACGAGAAGTCTGCAATGTATTTAGGATTCTGGTGGAATCTCAACCCTTGTTGGTGGCTGAACGGTGTATAAAGACCTTTCCGGGGGATGTGTATGCTTCTTTGAGTGAGGAGAAAGTGGATGAAGCAACTTGGTCTGCTAGAACTGAAGCAGCTCTGTTGGGATTGGAGATATTGCTGAAGATGGGAGATAGCGGCGATATTAATAATGGCGAGGTTAGGGAGTTGATGAGAAAGTGGCTCGACAAAGTCAAAGTGCTTATAAGGTTGCAAAAGAATCGGGATGTCAGACAGGATTTGCTGTCGCTTGCTGCTGCTTTGGAGAATATGAGTATATAGCCTGGAGGGGTTCAATTATGGTATACCCTATTACATAGCGAATGAGATCTCCACTTAACAAACCTGCAATAAGTCCGCCAACCATTTATGAACACTTATCCCGATTACCCAAACCTGCGACCTCATGCCATACCGTCTCATGCCAGTAGTGGGTATAATCTATGATTCCTCTGATTTATCTTCAGATACGTCCTTAAAACCATTTGGTAAACGTTCGAAAAACGGTCTATTCAAAAACGAAATCCTTGCGAGCACACGTCCCTTCAAAATAGCCTCAGGAACAGCTCCATAATCCCTTGAATCGTTCGAATTCGCCATATTATCACCCTGTAACCAGACATGACCCTTTGGAATCTTCACCAATCTGCCAGTCAGTGGATCCGTTCTAATCACATCTCCTCCCTTCAATTAACTCTTATTCTCTTGTGGTGGATACCTTTCCAATAATCCGTTTGCAAATAGGATAATTCTCGATAGGGTTGCGGGTCATTACTATATCACCAGCCAAGTATCCTCGTTTGGAGAGATGCGTCCATTTCTCGACAACCATGTAGTCTCCTGAATGGTTGAGGGTAGGTAGCATTGAAGGGCCATGACAAGGTCCTAATTCATAGCCGTATGTCAGGAACAAATGCGACGCGAACAGCACTTGAATTATATGACTTGTTAGACGCCATGTTTCTCTGATTGCCCGGTTACTTGGCATTCTAAGGCCGCTCTGCTATGGTTGTTGTAAGGGTATTCGATCCACCAGCTTCATCACGGAGTTGCGGTCAAGTCTCTGAGACGATGATGGAATGGCGTTGTTGAGGTTTTGATCGACAGGAAAATTGTCAATTTTGCGAAAGTTGACACGAATCTTCAAAGCCCAAACCGTTCATCGCGATTGTCACCAGCTTCAACGCGAAGAATTGCCCAGGAACCATGGTGTTTCTGCTCGGGAAACTCTTCTATGTCTCCCTTCTGTATGTCACTACGTTATTTCACTGACTCTCAGGCTGATAAACTCTATCGCCGTCCTGTCAGAGGACCGGTTTCTTTTCAGAAGTATCTTGTACCTGTTTCGTTATTAACGTTCTTTTAGTTGGATGGTCAGCTCAAGCAGATGCAACTGGCTTTGGAGGAGATACAAGTCAAAGTGTCAAAGCAAAACTTATTAATCTGATATCGGCTGTGAGAACTCTGATGCGGAGTACCTCTCCTTCATCCCTGTGAGGCTAACAACGAAGTACCACTAATCGTCATAAACATCATCGTCATCGTATGGGAATTACTGCTAGGATGAAATGGATACATTTCTTCATGCACGCTATTGCAACAAGAAGAAAGAAAACGAAGCCTTTACACTCCCAAAACTCCAGACAAAGGCTATCCATGCCGTTTACACACACTTATCCTACATGTAATCATCATCCCTACGCATCATATAGTGGAAAATCATTATACTCCTCCCATCTTGGCAAAGTGAAATACGTCTTTTGCTCCTGTTGTGGTGCTTCGTGGCGTGAATGCTGGTGCAGCGACGTTGACACTGGAACTTGTTGTGGGACCTGGAGTTGTGTTCATGCCAGATCGGTTCGGTGCTATGTCGGGAATGAAGGGAGATTGGTCGGGTGGTGAAACTCGATTTGAATAATCATTTAGTCCGTGTATAGTGCCGCTATTGTTAGTATTCATGCATCATGTGAATGTACCGTAGATCGGGCTGTAGACCACCAGCGTGATTCCGTTTTATCTCGAAGAAGACACGGCTGGTTAGCAATGAATCACTTCCTGCTTGATGAGCGTTGCCTTGTCGTTTGATGTTGAGCTCATCAGCTATATCTTGAAGACCCTTTCGTTGGGAATGAACGAAGCGTTCACTACATATTCGTGCATCTAGAGTAAGCTAGACCATAAAGGAAAGTATACCGTACACACTTGGGAAATAGGCAGACAGTAACTCAAAGAAATCGGAATCTGCAGCTGGAAGCGGTACGCTCGTCATCGTTTTCAGAAGGTATCCCAGGTCATAGCCCCTTCACGTTAATACCTCACCACACTGTGGGATCCGATACCCAGTAAATGTTATCCATGTGACATCTTCTAATAATACCAACCCGGAACTAATCAAAAGCTCTCCAAACTCACTTTGGTCGATTCCATTATCCATACTTCTCGAGAAGTCAATGCCAGCAGAATTGGAAAGCATGTCGATCGAATCCTGTGCATACGTATCCGTACTAACACATAAGAAGCACACAAACAAGGGTCCATACTTTAAATCGAACTTGAAGTTAAATTGCCATGTCCCTCCTCCTGGCGGACAATTTCCATTCTCATCCGACAGCGTAATTCCAACCTGTATCATCTTGAGTAAATCCACATTACACCGTAACGTCTGATAATGATACTCGTTCGAAGTCTTAAACTGTCCAATAGGTCTAGCAACCACCCCAGGAAACTCGGTATCCATAGCGACATAAGGATACTGGGGAATCAAATTTCTCAGTTGAGAAAACTCCTGGTCTAAGTTTGTAGCCCATACATCCCGTATTTGTTCTCCGGGGGTGCGTTGTGCGATGTGATTCCCGTACAGCTGTGAGGAGAGACCGAGTTGCTGGGAGAGGGAGGCAGGGGGTTGTGGTGGATGATGTTGTTGTTGGAGTAATTGGGTAGGTTGGATACCCGCGTTGCGCATGATGGAGAGTTGATGTGTTTTCTCTCTCTTGCGCGCTTCTTGACGTCTTCGGGTCAGCTTGAACAACTGATTAGCCTAAAAGTGGGACAACGTGTTGGGTGCAGCTTGTTCAAGTAGTCTTGAAAAAGACTAGGTACGGTCGTTCGTTGCGAAGACAGTTTCGTAGTAATGAGAAAGAGCGAGAGAAAGAGAAAGAAGATTACTGTGGTATGGTGTTGTATGATGTTCGTTTCCCTTTGATGATCGAATGATCGATCGCTTTTCGTTTTCGAAGATCGAAGAAGTGGGAACATCCCATCTCCGTTAGTCCGAATTGAAATGGACAACCACATCCGAGCAACATCTGACGACCAACCAAGCAGGTATAGAACATGCACGATCTCAAGGGTACAGCAGTCGAGTTCTATTTAGAGTCATGCGAATAAGAAAAGCACTACGGGATTCCATTAAGCGCCCCGTCATCTCTTCAAGGACTACACTCGGTAGGTACTAATCGCAGTGCGTGTCTACTGCTACATTCTTCATAAATATCTCGCCAGTTTGACTTTGATCAGCGGTGGCAGTCTCTCCAGTGGCCACCTCTAAAAAACTAGAGACTTTGGCGCTTTGGATCCCTCCAGGCCAAGGCATGTAAAATACTAGCTAGATCATAATTGACACCGAGCTCAGCAGAGCAGTCCTTGGTAATAAAGTTCGCCTGTGCTCCGCGACAAAATGTGCAAATTAATTGAAATCACGTGATGTAAGGGGGTCAAGCGCCAGGTCCCGTTCGTTTATTTAAAGGCCCCTATGCACCCACCCCCGAAATTTTTTTTCCCCTTCGCCAAATTTCTTATCGGCCAACTGGCAGTGGTCCATTTTGAAACCTGTCATTGGCAATTGCCATGACAACCAGGTACCTCAACAGATTCCCCTTTTTAGCTGAAATGGATACTCACTGTGATGACTAGACTAGATAGACTTGTGGTGTTATTGGAGACAGGGTCGACTGCTCTTGTGAGGAATACAGCTGCTCAGCAACTTGCAGACATACAAAAACAGCATCCTCATGAACTGTATAATTTACTTGCACGGGTAGCGCCCTACCTGAGGAATAGGGAGTGGGAATGTAGAGTTGCGGCTGGCAAGGCGGTTGCTGGAATTGCAGAGAATGTTCCACTATGGGATCCGAATTCAGATGATGCCATGCAGGATATTCAGGAGACAAAGCTGGAAATCATTAGAGAGGAGGATCCTCAAGGCATAAAAAAGGAAGAACCTTCTCCGACAATATTTAGTCAGCGGTCGAGCGACAGACTTTCTTTCGGGACTTTTGATCCCGGACAAGTTGTACGGTACGGAAAGAAGCTACTTGGAAGTGCTGGCAAGGAATACGATGTTGCGAGAGAATTTGACTTGAGCACTCCTGAAGGCATCGCCAAGCAGAAACAGCTAGTCAATAAGAGACTTGGACTCGGAAGTGAAGGTGTCGATGGTACACATTCCCCTTCGATCTTGGCTAATTCCAGATGACCTTATCGACGTTGATGATTTGGCTGATCCCATCTCTCCAAAAGGCAAACCGAAGCTAAAAGGAGACTTTAAGTCGCACGGCAGTCTACCTAAGCTATCGATGCCGGTCGATTCCAAATCGTCAGAGAGTCCCATAACTGGTTCCACAGATGGCACCTTGACACCAACAGAAGGAATGTCCGCTCGCCAACTCAACGTCCTAAAACGAAAACTCAAAGCAAACAAAGCAAGTGCCCAGAAAGTCCGCATAGTAGACTACTCTCAAAGTACAGAAGCCAGACGTGCCTCGGTTGTGGATACAGCAAACGGTGCCAGCACACCTCGTCCAATCAAGAAGCAACCAGAAACTTCAGAAGAGGATTACTTTTCCATTACCGATCAACCCAAGGACAGCAATAAGGTGGTCATAGAACATAAAGCACCCACTGTCAGTGCTCTGGAAGCTTTTGGGGCGTCTTCAGAAGCAGCTCAAGTTTGGCCATTTGAAGGACTTGTTGAAATCTTGAATTTGGATTTAAGTGATCCGGTGTGGGAAACTCGTCATGGTGCTGCAATTGGATTAAGGGAAGTCGTTAGGATACATGGAGCTGGTGCAGGTCGCTTGTTACATCTTACCAAGACCGAAAATGATAAACGCAATGCAGAATACTTGGAAGATTTAGCCTTACGATGCATTTGCGTCTTTCTGTTGGATCGATTCGGAGATTATGTCTCGGACCAAGTTGTTGCTCCAATCCGTGAGAGTGTTGCACAACTATTAGGAGCTGTGTTGGTATACATGCAACCTTCTTCTGTGGTCAAAGTATTTCGTCTGTTGAAGAGGTTGGTTCTTCAAACGGATTTCAACATGGATTGTGGGCAAATCTGGGAAATCTGTCACGGTGGCATGCTTGGCATCAAGTATTTAGTTGCGGTACGGGAAGATGTATTCCTGCAAGAAAAAGAGGTGTTGGATGGGGTTCTAGAGTGTGTGTTACATGGATTGGCAAATCACGATGATGATGTCAGAGCTGTGGCTGCTGCTACTTTGGTTCCTGTGGCCGAACAGTTCATCAGTCTAAGACCTTTAAGTGTTTCCAGTTTAGTGGACACCTTGTGGATGAGTTTGGAGGAACTACGAGATGATTTGTCTGCTAGTACCGGAAGTGTTATGGACTTGTTGGCGAAGCTCTTTTCGATTCCTCATGTTTTGGAGATGATCACACAAAGTGCAACAGACGACGAGGAGAAGTCTTTCGGTGTTCTTATCCCCCGCTTATTCCCGTTCCTACGCCATACTATTCGAACGGTCAGATTGGCAGTCTTACGAGCTTTACGTACTTTCCTCGGCATAAAACAACAGAAAGGGACTACATGGATCTCGTCGCGCGCAATGCGACTTCTGTTCCAAAACGTCCTATTAGAACAGAACGAGGAAATTCGTGAACTCTCCTTGACTGTTTGGACAGAATTGATATCAACAGTATCTGCACTAGAACTTCAATCCTTGTACCAGGATTGTCTCCATCTAACAGCATCGCTGCTATTCACACCCATTGGCACAGCCAGAAATAACGTCGCCATGGAGTCTAATTTGATCATTCGACCTTCTGGCCAAGTATGGACTCCGGCAGTTGTGAAATCCGACAAACCGATAGGCAGGAAAGAGAAAAAGAAATTCGTCGAAGATTGGTCTGCCTCACAGAACAAGCCCCATAACCTGGACGGTCCTGTCATTCGAGGAGATGTCGAACTCGTTGGCGAAGATGTGATGATCCGAACTCGAATCAGTGGTGCAAAGGCTTTGGCTAGATTAATAGCCATATGGCCTGAATCTGGGCTGGATGAGTTCCGCTCTGTTCTGGAAACAAGTTTAGCTGCTAGTTGGAGTTCACCCCGCTGGCTAGCTTGTATTGTGATCGAAGAAAGTTCTCGGGTCAACGTTAATGGCAACAAAGTCGGGATCTTACTACGTCCGAAGATAGCATCACTTGTGGAACTTTCCGATTTTACAGAGTCAACGTCGTCAGATCTTGTTCCCTTCCTGCAAACTTTACGACGTCAATGTCAAGCGTTGGAAAATGCCTTTGTCGAACATGGAAAACTGGCTTCTAATAAGCTACCAGTGTTACCGGTTTTGGTGCAAGGAGAACCAGAAGCCGGACCTCATGCGTTTACTTTGGGCATGGCGACCTCTTTTGTGGAAAAGGAATTTGAAAAGTTGAGCGGAATGTTGACTTCAATTAATAAGGCGAGAGCTTCGAAATTACTCCAGGAGGCACGTGAGTCACTTGTACATTCAATCGAGGATTTCAAGAGTCGCAAGGAAGTTCATGAACGGAGAATCGTAAGTGCAGCTGCTAGCGCTGTTTTGTGGCTGGGAGATCTTGGAAGTAAATTGAATCCTATCATTCAAGGAATCATGAATTCTGTTAAGGTTTGTCGACTGAAACACTGTGTCTAACAAGTCAGAACGAACATGACGAGGTTCTCCAACGACGATCCGCTAAAGCTATTGCTCGCCTGATCTCTCTGTGTGTTGAACAAGGTCGTACAAAAGTTTCCGATAAACTCATTCGAAATCTCTCAGCCTTTTTATGTGTCGATACCAAGGAAACTCCTGAATTCCATCTACATCAAAGCCTTGAAGAGTCGATTCTCTCACTTAAACGGGAGGAAGAAAAGAAGAGTCCAAAAGATCTATTGTCGTTCGAAAAAACAGCCTTCGAAGCGCGAATTAAGAGGGCTGGAGCACAAGCTGCGCTTGAGGAACTTGCTACTAGTTTCGGTGTTGACTTGTTCGCTAAGATTCCACGTCTCAAGGAGTGCATGTCAGCTTTCACGATTAAAGCCTTTACGGAAGGGTTCCCTGACGATGTCACCGCGGACTCATCGACATTCGGCCAAAGCATCATTGACGAATTCTCTGTTCTTCGAACATTGTTGCCAACGTTACATCCTGATCTTGTGCGTGAACTGGAAGAAATGTTCCCACAAATTGTACAGGCTATCCAATGTCGATTTTCAGTTATTCGATTTGCAGCGGCGAGATGCTTTTCGAGTATGTGCAAGGCGAATCTGATCAATGGAATGAAAGTTATGGTCGACAATGTTTTACCGATGGTCGCAGATCAACATGATATGGAGAGACGACAAGGTGCTATCGAGTGTATCTATCATCTAGTCACGTCTTTGGACACCGAGATCCTTCCTTATGTGATCTTCCTGATTGTTCCCGTAATGGGACGGATGAGTGACAGTGATACTGATGTCCGACTACTTGCGACGGAAACCTTCGCAACTCTCGTCAAACTGGTTCCGCTCGAGGCTGGTATACCGGATCCACCCGGTATGTCGAAAGAACTTCTTGCCGAGAGAGACGAGGAACGGAAATTCATTGCACAAATGCTGGACGGCAGCAAAGTCGATGCTTTCGAGATTCCTGTTGCAATCAAAGCAACTCTCCGAAGATATCAACAAGACGGAGTCAACTGGCTTGCATTTCTCAATAAATACCATCTCCACGGCATTCTATGTGATGGTACATTAAACTTTCTTTTGATAGTGCTAATTTGTAGATATGGGTCTCGGAAAGACATTGCAAACTATTTGTATAATTGCTAGCGATCATTATCTCCGTGCAGAAAGATACAAAGTCAGTAACGCAGCAGAAGATCGACCACTCCCATCTCTAGTAATTTGTCCTCCGACTATTACAGGTCACTGGCAACAAGAAATATCAACCTATGCACCGTTCCTCAAAGCCCTAGTCTATGTCGGTAATCCCACGGAACGACAACGTCTGCGATCACAAATTACTGACAACGATATTGTCATTACATCCTACGACATTTGCCGCAACGATACTGAGATGATTTGCAAATACAATTACAATTATTGTGTGCTTGATGAAGGTCACATTATCAAGAATGCAAAGGCAAAAGTCACCATTGCGGTTAAGAAGGTTCATGCCAACCACCGTCTCATTCTCTCGGGAACACCGGTACAAAACAATGTTTTGGAGCTTTGGTCGTTGTTTGATTTCTTGATGCCTGGCTTCCTTGGAACGGAGAAGTTTTTTAATGAAAAGTTTGCAAAACCAATTGCAGCTAGTCGGGATTCTAAGAGTTCGTCGAAAGAACAGGAAGCTGGTATGTCCTTTACTTTATGGTTTCTAATTATGAAGGTGCCTTGGCTCTTGAGGCTTTGCATAAACAAGTTTTACCATTCCTACTGCGTCGTATGAAAGAAGACGTGTTGTCAGATCTACCGCCAAAGATTATCCAAGACTACTATTGTGAATTATCTCCTCTGCAAAAGAAATTGTACGAAGATTTTGCGAAACAACAAATTGGCGAAGTCAAAGAGAGTATCGATAGCAAGGATGGAAAGCAGCATATTTTCCAAGCACTTCAATACATGCGAAGATTAGTCAACCACCCTGGCCTTGTCCTTCAACCGAAACATCCCAAATATGCTGAAATTCAGGCTCAATTGAAGCAAGAGGGGAGCAGTATCTGGGACGTCAAAAATGCACCAAAACTATCTGCTTTAACGGAATTGCTGACAGACTGCGGTATCACAGGAGGTGCTAAATCCGAAGTTGAGATGTTGCAGGCTGGCTCGGGAGTTGTATCTCAACATCGTGCGTTGATTTTCTGTCAAGTTCGAGAAATGTTGGATAGGATTGAGAAGGATGTATTAAAAGCGAAGTTACCTGGTGTGACATATCTTCGTCTTGACGGTGGTGTCGACGCTAAAGATCGATTTGGCATTGTGGAGAAGTTTAATGCGGATCCAACGATTGATTTGTTGCTTCTTACGACGCATGTCGGTGGATTGGGATTGAATTTGACGGGAGCGGATACTGTGATTTTTGTGGAGCATGATTGGAATCCTACGAAAGATTTGCAGGCCATGGATCGAGCACATCGTCTAGGACAGAAGCGTGTGGTGAATGTGTATCGACTCATCACGAAAAACACATTGGAAGAGAAGATCATGGGGTAAGAACTTCTTATGCAGCTCATGCTGACGTTTAGTATACAAACATTCAAATTGAACATCGCTTCATCAATTGTGAATCAGCAAAATGCGGCACTAGCAACTATGAATACGGACCAGATTCTGGACCTGTTTAATGTGAAAGATGCTGGGACCTCGACAAGTAAGGCAACCGCAGGACAAGGTAATACTGTTGATGCGGAAGGCAATCCTATCAAAAAGGGAGAGAAGCATATACTGGAGGATCTTAGTGAATTGTGGGATGAGAAGGAGTATGAGGAGGAGTACGATATGGGAGACTATTTGAGCTCTCTGAAAGGTGGAAAGGCGAGATGAAGCTGTGTGACGCAAAAAGGCATTGTAATTTCGTTTCTGAGGCATAGCTTGCATTGGTTTGGTTCAAATAAATCTGAGATACGTCATGATTTTCTCTCTGAGTCAACATTAATATCATACTTTTATTGCCATATTATTGGAATTCGAATTCCGTTGACGAAAGACAGTTGTGTTGGCATTCAACTTGATTCAACGGGTGGATCTGAATTGTCTGAATTGGGTAGTTAACCCAATGTGGTTTTAGATATTTAATGAAATTGATGAGATCATCGATTTCGGGGGGTTCGTCCAAGTTTCGGAGGCTGACAGTTTCCCGAACCACCGAGTAACTACTAGCCTCGGAGCCCAGTCCCACTCATAACCACCACCACGGCTCATAACCACGGCACAGCTCAACCATCACGAGCTCCCCACCTACAAACACCCAACCCCCCGCACGACATGGCCACTTCTGCTTCCACGTCCACCGCTACTTCTCCCAGGGTAACTCTCCTTGTCTGTTGAAACTCATCGTAGGTCTTCAAGGCAGTCTATTTTGCCGCTGCTAAAGAAGCAACAGGAATCTCAACCGAGGATATTCCGTTCCCGGAAGCAATGAAGGAGCTTACGATTCCTCAGCTATTCGAGGTTCTCGAAGCACGACATGCCAAACTTAAGCAGAAGAGTGTTCTCAAATCCGTTGCTGTTGCCATCAACCTTGAATACGTCGAATCAGATGCCCTTATCAAACCTGGTGATAACGTCGCCATCATTCCTCCGGTGAGTGGAGGATAAACATCTACTGACCTCGATCAGCAAACGGGGTAGATACCGGAGGAGAGTGAGCGTTTCAACGAGTATTATTAATCATCTTTTAACGGCCTGTCGGCAACTGCATCTTCATTCGATATCCTTTTACCCCAGTTATAATATATCTACCTAATATCGGCTTCACTTCGTTGGGACACTCATTCAACAGAGTCGCCGTTCCATCCCATATCAGTTCCCTGCATATCGAAGAACGAGATATAGCTTCTATCCGCATGCAAACCCAACTCCTTCTCGAAGAACCCGGCCGATTCAGCAGAGGATTTTGCGTTCGAGATATTACCGATCGAGAACATATCGACGTATACCGGCTCAATATGCCTCCAAAGGTCATAACCCATTCATCTCTTAACAACGCCACCATCGTCTGTATATTAGTGCGGATTAGTGTTACATGGGATACGTGTTCGGGTTTGGAGAATAGTTGAGCCATAGACTTGGAGAGCTTGCAGGTGCGAGGGTTCTCTTACCTCCCTCAGAAATAGTGATTGAGGTATTGAACTCGACGACCGGTATGGAGGGCAGGGGTTATGGTTCTAGTGATTTCAGTAAGGGATGTATCTGTTCAGAGATGTGAGATGGAGCTTCAATAATTCTTTACACGCTATAAGTTATCCTACACTGCTACGTGACACCGTCTCCATCCACAGGGCCGGATCTTGGCGCACAAGCCGCTCTATCCCATCGAGTCTCCCATCGTCAAAATAGTCTATGGTCCCTTCTGACTTGAGAAATGCTCTATCTCATCGCCCGGGTCCTATCTCAAACCTTGCGTCGGCCAGAGCTTACTCACCGTATGACTAACCTTAGTAAGTTTACTAATCGGAGTCGGCGCACCAGTGCTTAAATGTCGTGATTCCCCGTCATCTCCGCAGATCATTCTTGACCTCAACCTCCATCTCTGGACTCACCATGGCTATCAATCGTGGCTCAGACCCTTCAGACCCTTCGAATAATGCCGATAATGACGGTCGTTTCAAGCGCCAAGTCTCTTCGTTTCGCAATGTAATCGAAAAGGGCGGAAAACATCCGCCGGAGAAAGGCCGCTATCTACTATACATCGTAGTTGGATGTCCCTGGGCACAGTATGTCGTTTATTCTCGAATTGGCTTATGACTCTAGTCGTGCTTGGTTGTATTGGAAGCTGAAGGGATTGGATGGAGTTGTGACCTTGATTAATGCTGGACGACCCCCTTTGACTCCCACTGGTTGGGATATCCCTGATGGAATTGATCATGTCAATGGATTCAAGAATACCAAGGAGATTTATCTCAAAGCAGATCCCGATTACACCATGCGTTATACCGTTCCTATCCTTTGGGACAACAAGCTCCAAACAATTGGTAATTCTCCGCTCAGGTCAAACTGAACGTGCAGTCAACAACGAGTCAAGTGAGATAATTCGAATCTTCAATTCTGCCTTTAACGAACTCCTCCCTGAAAAGTACGCCAAACGAGATTTCTATCCGGAAACACTCCGTAAGGAGATCGATTCAGTCAATGATTGGGTCTATAATCTCTTTAACAATGGTGTGTACAAGACTGGTTTCGCTTCAAAGCAGGAAGTCTGTATGTCCCTTCTGCTTGCGTTGCTAAAGATGAGACGAGGAGAATGTGAAGGGTGTTTTCGAGGCATTGGATCGTATGGAGAACATTTTGTCTCGTCAAAAGTATCTTGCTGGAGATGCCTTGAGCGAAGCAGATATCCGCGCTTACACGACTTCAGCTCGATTTGACGTTGCATACCATGGTGCTTTCAAATGCAATATCCGCTTGTTCAGAAGTTATTCAAATCTCAATCGTTGGTTGAAGAGTATCTACTGGAGTACCGAATACCCAGAGTTCAAGGAGACTACCGAATTCGATGCTGTATGATCCACAGTCAAACTTGCTGACTATAGTACAAACAAGGCTACTACAGAGTATGTTGTCAAACTTCCTTCTTACTGACTACAGTTCAATAATCCCAATGGGATTATCCCTCTTGGACCAATTCCACCAATTGAACCTCTTTAGTCTGGAAATGTTGTTCATAATTATCTTATGCTAGTGCCATCCAAAACCTTGGTATCTCCTATTTGATTGCTATAAACCCCAGCCCCGTCCTGGCCTTGTCCACAGCAAAGTTCAATGCCTCCAAATCATCACTCGACCATTTCTCTTTGATGGCATCCCAACTCTTTGCCTTCAGCTCAGCGTCGTAAATCTTTTTCTTCGCATACAATCGTGTCATCTCAGTAGCATCTCCCGTTCCAGAAATCACCATCAACGCTGTACATGCCGGTAACGAGTCCCACAACCTCGCAATATTCTCATCAAATTCCGCTAATGCAACTTTCATCTTGTCTTCCGTCTGCCGTTCAACATCATCCAGTCTACTCATAATCTCAAGTTGCTTCATCCTAGCCCAAACAAAGGCATGATCCGTCTTCAACCCCTCCAAAATCTCATCGACAACTTCCCCATCTGACTCCACATTAACACAACTCCGAACTTTATCACCATATGCAAAACCCCCTTTACTCCCCACCTCCACAACCGCACTTTCAATTCCCTTCCGTTGCAATCTCGTAAATAAACTCTCTGTATCAACATTAAATAATCCAAAATCTTTGCCTTTTCGTAACTTTAGTTTAAGCAGGTCAACACAAGCTTTGGCATCTTCTGCGGAATCGTGCCCTGTTTCGTGCTGCTGGATTGCGCGATTAAGCCACTTTTGAGAGAGCCAGCGCAAGGAGGGTTTTGAAGGGGGTCCTCGTGAGTGTTGGTAGATTACGGAGGTGTCAATGACGTGGGGATGTGCTAGTTTTAAAGCTTGTAGGTCACATTCTAGAGAATGGCCTACGAGGATAGTGTCCGAGTCTAGGATTTGAAGGAGGTTGGTTTGAACCATGGAAAGTGTAGTGGTGGTATTAAGAAGACGTTCTTCCGTGATTCCAGACCAACTAGATTGTTAGAAACAGTAATAAAGAGGTATACGGTGTGAGATAGTCGATTATGGGATTGTTGGGTTTCACGAGTTCGTCGTAGAGTGTGTTGCCGTGAAAGTCGACTAATGTGACTCTTGTGATCTCACTTCCTGCTGACGTTCTGCACATCTCGCAATCTAGTCCGATGACTACTTTCTCCGTAGGTTCTGTCGCAATAGGTGTATGCACCATACCCGTTTGAAGATTGCCCGGTTCGTGTAGCGGATGAATTGGGTACCCGGCATTCCTCATCGCAACAGATTTCAGTAATAATGCCTCCAACGAAATGGAGTTTCCTACTTTCAGTATTGTCTTTCCTAACTAAATACCATTCGGTTGAGCCTGTCTTTTAGCCTTCTGTTGAGTTGCAGACAGAGGACAATTCAAAAACATAACTGCAGGAGAATAAACGGCAGTGTTCGTTCCAGGAGCCTTAGGGAACCACATATACTTGAATATTTCACTCATTTTGGGCAGCGGATTTGTCTCGATGTCTTTCAAAACACGCATTCGTCTCCCTTCAGAACCATTTGTAGGATCAATGTCGAAGGTTTGAGGAGTTAGGCCGGGAGCAAGGATGACTACACAAGCTTTTATGGCTGATTTATTGCGGATATGGATCCAGTCTGGTGAATGACTGTCTTCCAACATCCATAACACTAAGTCACGGAAATCCTTAACGTTAGACATACAAGATACCACGGAGAGTACGGCTAGAGAGATCTTTTTGTTTGTGAACTCTTCTGGGATGGTTATGCTTGGATACCGGGATTTCTACTGTAAGTAAACGGTTGAAAGAGAGTCCATACTTCTTTCTTATTCTTCTTGTGAGGAGGAGAAGAAGAAGAAGTCGAATTTGATGGGTCTTTTGTATCCTTTCCATTCGCTAGATTGTCTGTTCCAATATCTTGAATGCTCAGGTTTGTAAAACTGTTCGTATGGAAAGTCTCGGCTTCAGACTTGGTGACGAATGAGGGCGAGTGGTCCCCATTTGAAGTGGCATTGACTTTTCTTCGCTTTGATACAGTAATCCATGGATTTGAAGGATCTTCATCGTTCATTTTGACAAGAGACAAAGAAAGGGCTTTAAGGGTGAAGTGATCAATCAAAAAGCCACAATCAACTGAAACGAAGATCGCCTCCAAAAAAGGAGACAAAATTTTATCAGAAAGAAAATCGTAACAACCTTATCCCTTCCTCGCGACAAGCTGAGAAAGTGCCGGAATGCCTGCACCAACAGCTCCTCTGGCTCAAAAGACTGAGCAGAAAGCAACTGCAATGGATGATGAGGGAATCATAGATCCAACAGCAACCTCAATACCGTCAAACGCTCCCACTGTATCGACCGAAATGCACATCGATGAAGAATCAAGGCCTCAATTTCCTCCTTCAGCTGCAACCGTAACTATTCTCTTTATGTATGTACTAAGTGTAGGCATCATCAAAGCCTCAAATAAGAAGAATAACGATCCCACCCCATCGTCTTACGCCTCTTCGAAACCAATGGGAGAAAATCTATACACCGTTAGTGGAACACCTTAAACTCCAAGTCCGAATGAATACCAAAACGAAACAAGTGGAAATGCGCACCAGCAAACATACTTTAGAAGGTGGCGATGTGTTACAAAAAGGAGCAGATTTTCTTCGTGCATTTTCACTCGGGTTTGACGTTGATGTATTCTGCCCGCTCTTGAACTTTTCTGACTCATAGGATGCAATTTCATTGCTACGATTGGACGACTTATACATCGAGACGTTCACGGTACAAGATGTCAAGCCTTCTTTACATGGACAGCATTTATCTCGTGCCATCGGTCGATTAGCTGGACATAATGGAAGGACTAAATTCACTATTGAAAATAGTACACGATCTCGGATTGTTTTGGCGGATAATAAAATTCATATTTTGGGAGGCTATGAGAATATTCGGGTGGCACGGGATAGTGTATGTCGTTTGATTCTTGGTGCTCCAGAAGGAAAAGTTCAAGGACGATTGAGGGATATCGGAAAACGTCTTCGAGAGAGATATTAAGATGGAATGTGGAAGTTATGACTGGGTTATAAAAAAGAGATGATCTTTAGGAGATAATATTATGTTGTGAGCGACATATCTTATTAAATTACGACCTAGCGTCGTTCTGCCAATACGACTACCTTATCAATACTAACAGGCTCATATGGACCTTGTCTGGTCGTTTGCAAATATAATACATCCCCTTCTCCAAGATATCCTGTGACCCCTCCCTTACCATTTGCACTCGCGGTAATTCGAAACAATGCTTTCCCAGTAGTAGGGTCCGTTGTCCGCAGAGGAATATACAAGAGATTCTTCTCGGCACAGAACTCCTCTAATACCTCTCTGAACGTGGTTTCCCGAATTTCTCTCACCATCGGTTTCGGTAGCTCTTTGGGTACCTTCCGAACCGGCTTGCTCGTAGGTCGTTGTGGTCCTATTACAGGAGCGGGTAACTTCGAGAGCGGTATACCCTGGTCCACATAATCAGCAGCTTTAGACATCAAATCCAACCCCACTTTGAATCCTCGTCTGACCCCATCCATCTCCAGTACATCTTTCTCTAACCCGTCATGTTTCCACCACTCATACCATTGTCCCACTTCTTCAAGATCGACATTCTCACTAGTAAGCCAGTAATACAACGTCGTAAGCCATTTGGAGAAAAACTCAGATTCGAGTAATTGTCCCCATGTCGATGTTCTAAAATACTTCCTCCAAGCCATCACTCTATACAAAACTTCCGGATCCTGATCTGACGGATCGATAATGAAATTCTCTCTCAATTCCCGAGACAATTCAGGTAAAATATATTGGAGCAACAGGTCCTCCAAAACGCCTTTTCCGAAAAGTCCTTTCCATTCGTCCAGGCCGGAAATTAAGCCGTCTTCGATCTTCCATTGTTCGAGGACGATCTTGAATTTGTGTTGAACGGATCTGATTAGGTCGTCCATGTGTGGGCCTAGGAAGGGTAACCAAGGGAATATCCACAGATGGACATTGTCGCGTGTTCGACGTGGATTCCAATGGTCTATTGCACTTCGGAGTTTAGGAATAATGACTTGTTCGAGGAGGAGATTGTTGATGAATCCAGGGAGTAAGGGCTCCCACATTTCCATAAAGGTGATGACTGGTTGCGGATCGTATGGCGTCCAGTGATTATTTATTCTTGAGCGGACTTTTGGTAGGAGGACATGATAGATGAGAGATTCGTAGGGAGTGGACCTGTATATCAGTCTTTTTGTCTTGAATGAGGACAACTTCTTGTGTGAATGGAAGAGCCCTGATTCAGCTTCAATAATTTCTTCTTGCTCGTGTTGCGAGTGGATTCGTAAGACCTTTTTCCAGGACTTTAGAAAGGTCACAAGACCTTCAGGGCTGGCTTCCGTGAGAGGATCCCAATCCACCATGATCTGTTTTAGCAAAGGCTGGAGAATGCTGACGATAGCTTCATCGACATTGAATGCCACAAGGTCATCGAGAGTCACAGTTTCTTGAAGTCGCAGTATCGAATCGTTAAGGGCGCTCAGAGCTTCTCTCCCCTCATCTGATATGGACTTCGAGATATTCTCAATCGCATTAAGTAGCTCGCGACCTTTGGCAAACTTCTGGTCCTCCGCTTCCAGGTCCTCTTTCAGACGGGTTTTCTCCAGCTCGACGTATTCCCGTTGCTGTTGCAGCGCTTTGAATTCGTCACCAAAACGTTTGACATCTCTCATAGCCAACTGTGCCACCCGGATATCATCTTCTCTCTTGGGAGTAAGAACACTATTCAACTCAACCTCTTTCCCTTGCAAATCCACCAATTTGACAATCGAAGGTGGGACAACCATACCACCAGCCATCTCTTCCACAGTTTGATACACAACTTTCTTCCCCTTCGACCTTGGTGTTGAAGTCCCGGATCCAGGTTGCTGCTTCCGTCTCGAACGAGGTTTATCTTCATCATCAGAGACAACTTGACCACGTCGACGAGCTTCATCTCTAGCTTGTTGAGTCATCTCTCGAACACCGCCCAAACCCATTCGTTCAGGACGTAGTTTTGTTTCAATGGGATTTAAAATGCCTTGTCCCTCTGATCCAAGACCTTTGCCTTGTTCGTAGCCCATTTTTGCGAGGAGTGAGGCGCCTAGTCCGTATTTCCGTGACTGAGGTGTTGGTGCTGACTTTCTGGCCGCTAAGAATGATGGCTTAGGAGCTGACGGCAGAGTTGTGTCCATTGTGTCAAATTGGATTTCTGTATGAGCGCTGAAACTCCTGGACTCAGGTGGTAAGGAGCTACTACCGTATGAACCGAAAGAGGGTCGGTATGACGTTTCATCCTCCTCGTTGGAAGTTGGCGGTTGGTTCTCTTGCTGACCTTGGCGAAACCCAAGAGTGAAGCCGCGCTGTGACCGACGTCCTCCTCCTAAGCTGAGTTGGGGTCTATAATCCTCTTCCTCATAAGCTTCCTCCGCTTCACCGTAACCTTCTTGGTCATGGAGTGATTCTTGTTGGTCATGAAATTGTCTGTCTCCCTTGTCCTCTCGTCCGTCTTCCTCCATTTCTCCAAGTTTTCCATTATCCTCTGGCTCGACAAAATTCACTTCTTTATACCGTAAATCTTTCCGCATCAACTCTCTGTCATCATCACTGCTACCCTCTCCAAATATCCCAAGTGCCTCATCTTCCTTGGACCTTTTAAGATGTCGTCGTTTCTTCCGTCTTGAAGGCATTGTAAACGACTCATACTCACCGTTTTCGTAATTCCCATTCTCTTCATATCCATCGTCTGATCCACCAGAGTCTGAAGAGTAATCTTCTCTGGCGATTCGGTCTTTCCTTCGACCCATGGTTGGGAAGATTTGAGTTTAGTGATTTCAAAAGTCCGCTCACTTTTTATTTAGTTGCGGCCCTGTGTTTTGCGCCGATCATCGAAATATTTCGCGACTTTCCTCACTTCGACACTGCATCCTTAGTACTGCTAGAGATGTCGGTGACGTTACATACGGATTTAGGCGATATCAAAATTGAACTGTATTGCAAGGAGGTGGAAAAGGCTTCGTACAACTTCATGGCTTTGTGTGCGAGCGGGTACTATGATGATACGCTGATACATCGAAACATCAAAGGCTTCATGGTTCAAATGGGTGATCCTACGGGAACTGGCAAGGGAGGTACTAGCCTTGCAATTGACTTAAGCTAAGACAAGGTGCTAGCATATGGGACACCAAGTTTGACGATGAAATCGTTCCTAGTCTACGGGTATACTACCTTTTCTAGATGTTGACTAACGAGTAGCATTCAGATCGGGTATGGTGTCCATGCTAGAGTTTGGCTTACTTGAAGGGGATTGTGTCCATGGCGAATTCAGGACCTGATACAAACGGATCTCAATTCTTCATTACTTATTCACGGCAAGGTCATCTCGACGGCAAATACACAGTGTTCGGCAAGTATGAATCCTCGGTCGGCTAAAATTAATGTCACAGGGTAATTGATGGCTCGGAGACGCTGGATGCATTAGAAAAGATTGAAGTAGATCGAAAGCATAGGCCGCTGAAGGAGGTTCGAGTAAAAAACATCACCATTCACGCAAATCCTTTTGCAGATGAGAACATAACACTCTAAGATACGAGTTATGAGATGGTGTATATTAGCCTAATTTAGATGGAACATAGGCATTGAAGTATCTCTGCCTAACATCGATGACATGAACTCCTCGCTCCCTTGCAATTTGTTCCGGCGATTTCTGCTCATAGAGAACCTTAAACACCGCCTTCGCAATATTCATCCCATTTAAAGAGCCCCTTACTTTAGCACTGATATCCGTCAACCCAGCAACCCGACATATCTCATGCACGTAATAATTTGCTCGTATCCCGAATCCAGGAGGGCGCGCTCTAATCTCAATTCTCGTCGAACCAAACTTCCCATAAAGTTCTCCATACACAGTCCGCTCTTCGAATCGTAGAATAGGTTTGAGAGCCTTGATAGCTCTCATCGAGGCCATCGCCATCGCCACACTTGGTTCGCTAGATTTTCCTTCTCCGAAACCTACTAATCCATTTCTATTCCCAGCAATACAGAGATAATAATAAGATGGAATTTTCCCCATCCTTGTTTGCTTTCTCACCCACCGCCTAACCAAATTTCGTTTATCCAAACGTTTCATGTAGTCAGCTGACAGTCCTGTTTCAACAGCCAATTGCTCATATCGTCCGTCTGATCCAGGGCGAGAATCCTCTGAATCATCTGCCTGGTTTCCCTCAGCATCGTCTTCTTCGTAAATACCGTCTGGATCAATGATTATCTCGGGGTCACCAGGCTTTTGAACTTTCCGGATGGTTTGAATGGCAACATCGTATGGATCATCGAATGTTGGATCCATCTTTTTCAAATTTGATATGTACGGAAGACGAAAGGAAGTATTTCGGATACCTCTTGCTAGGGGAGAAGTTGGAAATCCTTCAGGTGTGCTGGGATCTCTGTTGAGCCGAATGTCCTCGGGCTTGACATGTTTTTGCTTTTCGATGTGTGGTTTGAAGGAGTCGCGGGGACTTTTTGGTAGTGATTCAATGGCGGATTTAACGGCACCATGCTGCTTTCTACGCTGGCTTCTAGGCTGGGTTTTACGCTTGCGTCGTTGGGCTTCATCCTCAACTGGTGAGGTTTCTGTCTGGGGATTGTCCACTACACCGGCAAAGGCTCGGGCAGATGTTGAAAATGTCGAAATGAGCAAGTAGGGAGATGCTATTGACGTTTTCGTATGCAGTTGGAAGGCTCGTTCGAGGCTCCACTTAAGCCCCGTTCTTCCTGCGTTCATTCTGACAGACAATTCAGGCCCTGAACGTGGATGTTAGCTGGTCTTCATGTCGGATGGTTGACGAGAAATTTCGGAGTGAATTTGACCAACGGCAGTTCCGTTCACAACCTGTCCTTGAAAGGAGCACATGAGGCCATGTTAAAGAAACGAGGAGTGAGTAGTCTCCTTCTGTGCTATTGTACAATTAGTCCACGAGAACAGATATCATTTTCTTCTAGCTTCACATCATCACAAGTTCTTGATTGCTCACATCACGGCAGACGGGTTAGGTAGAAATTTGATACTTCACGTAGACTCAAGACATCTAGAGACACTGGCACATTCTCACCGAGTCATCGCCATTCGTACTATGTCAATTTATTCAGCAACACGTCCTCGCCCAAATCCTCCGCCAAATCTGGGCCTTTCTCCACCATCATCCCGTCTACGATATTCTCCATCACCACCTTCTCGCCGAGGAGGTCTATACGCACCACCATCATCTCTACGGCGGAGTCCTGCAGGAGGTCCTTCCCGTTGGGGTCTAGGAGCCTTTCGGTGTGTTGCTGGAACAATTTCAGGAGGAATATGAAGGTATTCACGGAGATATTCTAAGCAACGTTAGACAATGCATAACTTAGACAAGGAAAATGAGAAGTACCAATTCCTTCGTTTGTGAGACTGTAGTAGTAATATTGCCAGCTAAATTGAGTTTTAACGTATCCTCTTGATGTCAAGCTTTGACATGCTTTGATAACTTGCAAATTGGGGATTTTGTGGAGGTCGACATGCCCAGGAGCGTTGAAGTCCTTCTTTGCAACCAAGATGCCTTCTGTACGAAAAGATTAGTACGATTCGTTTTGAATAATATTATAGTAAAGAAGGAAGCAAACCTTTGAAGAGCTCTTGGTAGATTGCTTTTCTATTCTCCTTGGGAATGAGCATGGTTGTAGTGAGTTAGCTGAAAGATGAGAACGTTGGAAGGCTGATGCACCGTAAATTGGATTTGTGACTGCTGAAGATGGAGGTGCACAAAAGTTAGGGCTAAGCTTTTAGGTCTCACAAAAGCCAAGCTGATTGGCTGACAGATTTTCCTGCAAAATTGCCGATCATAAGGTGGACGACTGTCGCAAGGACAAATTCGAAAGAAGTCTAACTGCCTTTCTGTTTCTGGCCGTTCAGCTTAGGCTGAAATGGCTACTGAAGTGAGAATTGTATATCCCATTAACTTGTATATGAACTGACATATTCTTTGTAGGTATTAGTTGGTGATGAAGTATGGCCCTGAAACGTTTCTCCTAGGATGTTGCTAACCCAACGTCGCTCAGGGAGTAGGAAAGTCGACGTAATGTCCCTCTGTGGTCTTCTATTAATGCCTCAGACTTATCACTTCCTTAGTCAAAGACTCATTTGTATCCAATATCCAGACTGTTGTCCCCGTTATCACCATCCCGCCCGAGCTCAACAGTAACCTCACAACCACAATTGTCGATACTTCAGGTACATCCTCGAGTACCAAACCTCTGAACTCATAGCCCTCCCTCAACAACGAGAACATCTCATTCATGAAATCCGCCGCGCAAACGTTATATGTCTCGTTTACTCAGACGCATACACATCCTCTCGAATACCACTGTTCTGGCTTCCCTTCTTCCGCTCAATGGGAGTCAACTTACCAATCGTCCTCGTGGCAAATAAATCCGATTTAGTTTCTGAACGAGAAGCTAAACGCGTCATGACTGAAGAAATGGTCCCTGTAATGCAAGAATTTAAGGAAGTCGAAAGTTGCATCCGATGTAGTGCCAAGGCCAAATTCAACATAAACGAAGTGTTTTATCTCTGCCAACGAGCCGTAACTCATCCAATTGTACTCTTCCTGCCCCTCCAAAGTATTGATAATGTAGACTCCATTATTTGATTTCAAAGAACAGAATCTGAAACCGGCTGTTGTAGCTGCTTTACAACGGATTTTCTTCCTTTGCGATAAAGATCAAGATTCAATTTTATCCGCT
>Ga0335073_10000556_pt1 | contig 47814 bp, 43 predicted proteins | sample Lox_Sample_22_FD_207093 | JGI IMG/M metagenome (GOLD analysis project Ga0335073, IMG submission 207093) | Soil microbial communities from Loxahatchee National Wildlife Refuge, Florida, United States - Lox_Sample_2.2 | ecosystem: Environmental > Terrestrial > Soil > Wetlands | place: USA...
GGAATTACGTACCTATCATTCTGGCCGTGACCATCATGGCCAAGAACCCGCAGCAATATGGGCTGGAGGATGTTGTTCCGGATAAGCCGGTGCCGTTTGATACGGTGAAGATCGACTATCCCGTGGACCTGCGACTGGTTGCGGAGTGTGTGGATGAGCCGATCAGCACTTTGCAGCAACTGAATCCGAGTTTGTTGCGCTTAACCACGCCGAAGAGCCAGGAATTTGAGCTGCACCTGCCGGCGGGCAGCAAAGAGCATTATCTAAGCACGATTGCGGCGATCCCGCCGGATATGCGGGTGTGGTGGCGCTACCACAACGTGGCGCCCGGGGATACTCTGGCTTCGCTGGCGCGAAACTATCATACGAGCCGGCAGGCCATCGCTGAAGCGAATGGGTTGACAGAAGATGAGGAACTGCTGCCAGAAAGCAAGATGATTATTCCGGTTGCTCCTGGCAAACATCCTGCTGGAGAGGAAACGGTTGCGTACTCGCGCCGGGCCACCGTCTATAAGGTGCGCAAGAACGATACGGTTGAGACGGTGGCTGAGGATTTTGCCGTTTCTCCGACTATGCTGCGGCGATGGAATCACCTGAAAGGTGATAGCCTGCGCGGCCACCATATTTTGTACGTTCATTTGCCGGTGACGGGCGAGGGAGAGACGCAGTCAGTCGCCTCTAAGTCCAAGTCTAAAAAGGTATTGCGCACGGCAAGCTCCAAGAAAATTGTACGTCACAAAGTGCAACCGGGAGAAACGTTGTACTCGATTGCCAAGACACATAACACGAGCGTCGCAGAGATCAAACAAGACAACGGCAATCTGGCCACGCTGCGGCCGGGAATGATTCTTCTGATCGAGAGCCGCTAGAACCGCCCCGTCTTTTCGCCGAATTCAATTTTTCGTCATCGCCTGAGCGTTTTGCCGCGGAATCACCACGTTCGATGTTGGGTGTACCATGCAATCAGTGTAGTATGTGCTTGCATTTGATGATCGCAACCGGGTACGTTACTGCGGCACAGAAAATTGCTGTGCTATAATCTCGGCCCGTTCGGTCCAAAGATTTGATCAGCCTTTTTAGCGGTGCAGCATCCGGTGTCCGAACGCGCCGGAGAACTTCGAGGAGGAAAGATGACATTCGATGACACCCTCTATTTGAGAGATGACGAAATGGATGAGTTTGGCGACAGTGGCGGCTACGGCGAGTCTCTGGAAGAGGAGTACGAAGACGAAGAAGAGGAAGAAGAGGCGGAAATGCCCAGCGGGGGCGAGCCGGAACCTGCATCGGAACCGATGCATGAGGAGCCGGAACCGGTAATCAGCGGCGGTGGTGGCGGATCGTCGAGACCGGCGCCGAAGAGAGCGGCAAAGAAGAAAGCCGCTCCGAAAAAGAAGAAGGCAGCCAAAAAAGCGCCGGCGAAAAAGAAAGCAGCGAAAAAGAAGCCGGCACGCAAGCCGGCGAAGAAAGCTGCGAAGAAAAAAGCGGGCGGAAAAAAGCCGGCGCGCAAAAAGCGCCACTAAGGAATTCTTGAGATTGGAATAGGCCGCAGTTTGAGGCTGCGGCCTTCTTTTATGCGCTAGAGCTGGGAAGTTGGGGCAGAGGCTTACTTATTCTGCACGGCCTTCAGGCACCTGCCGTAAAGCTCAAGCAGATGGTTGGCGTATTCCTCCGGCTTAGCCGCGGCCCCTCCGCCTTGAAAGCCAACGCCAGAGGCTTGTACACGGCCGTAACCCGTGGTCATAGCGACAAATTTCATTAGGTCGAGCGCAATATCTTCGTTGCGGCGAGCGCCGCCAGCACCGGCGGTTGCTTCCTCCATGAATGCCTCCGTAGGAATACGAATACTGGGAATATCGTCCATTAAAGCGAAAACTCCGGCAGAAACCTGATAATAACAGAAGAGCTGGATTGAGCGGCTGGCACGTCGTGATCGGCGGCACGGGAAAGGATCGTCATGCGGCGCGGGGGACCTCGCACATCAGCGCCAGGACGTTCTCCTCGGAATCGCGGAAGAACTCCGGTGTTCTACGTCTCGATTCCAACATAGCAGACGCGTCCGATCAGATAGTCCGCAGCTCGCTTTCCTTCTTCGATCGGCATGACGTCCACGGGATAGGACTGATTGTGCGGGCGCAATACCAATTGTTTGCCGGCGAGTTCGACGTATTTGACGGTACACAAACCATCCTTGTTGACCGCGTACATGTTGGACTCGCCTTTACGGTAGGGCTTGAGGGAGTTGTAATGGCGGTCAATCAACGCGGTTGCACCCGGAAGCAATCTTGGATACATGCTCATGCCTTCACGAGCGTCGACCTTGATGAGCACGAATCGCTCCCAATCATCGCGATTGCCTTCGGTCTCCGCCCGAAGGCTGCGCAAGAAGGCTCTCTTGAACTTGAAAATGTCTTCGACGTTCATTTCCATGATGAGTGGCTGGGTTGCGGCAACCGAACTTTCTACCAGGAGAACGTTCTGAAAGTCGGCCTCGGCGGGAGGAACGATGCTGGCGCGTTTATTGACTTCCGCGGGGTCCAGCAGGTCGAGAACGGAAAGATGCTGTACCTTCAGAACCTTGTCCATGCCCTCCAGGCTTAAGCCCCGTTTGCGGTTAAGAAAGTTAGAAATGTGCGCCTGTTTGAACCCCGTTTGCTCAGCCAGGTGGAGGCCGGTCAGCTGACCTTCATCAATCCGCTGCCAGAGAGCCTTGCGAAGATTTTCCTGCAAAATTTTGAATTTCATGGGTCCCTATATAACAGGTGATATAGCATGTGGCTATTATTGTCAAGGCGGTAAAACTTCCAGGAAAACGGTGGAAGCGGACTTTTCCACAGAGTGGGCGCAGCTTCAGAAGCGACGAACGAATCTTTTTGTGACCGGCATCACGAAGAAACGTTTCTCCAGGGGCTTGACGATCTAAACTAATTAGCTATACAGTCGAATGATCATATAACTATATCAAGGACTTTTTTTGGGTGGAATCATGATAGAGAAGTTAGAAGAGGAAAGAGAAGGGAAAAGCTTTGCGGAGTTTCGCCGCAAGGTCCGCGCGGCGGAGGTGCTGTCGGCTGCTATCGAGCAACTGCTGCGCACGCTTCGCTTCAGCGGAAGGATCAGCGTGGTGGTGCAAAACGGCCGGGTATTGAAATCGGGATACGAAGAGGGATACTTCCGGCAACCGGCGAGCTGAACCGCTTCTTGGCCGCGCTAACTAAATAGAAAAACAGGTTCTCCGTAAGAGAAACGGGCCCTGTGACCGAGCAATCGGCACAGGGCTTTTTTATTGGGTTCTTCATACAAGCATTAGGAGGCAATGATGGAAATCGATGATGTCGAGATCGTGCAGATGGAATTGAAATACTGCGAATACTGCGGAGGATTGTGGCTGCGACGGAAAGGAGATGTTGGAGTCTGTTGTGCTGCTTGCCTTCCGTTTGAGGCCCAGCTTGTTGCTCCGACCTTACGGCGATCGCGGCCGCACTTGCCGGTCAATACCAATCTCTGGATTGAAGACGAAGACGGCGAGGCCCTGCTTTGCGGCAAGGGAGGAAATGCATGAGGGTACGTACGCTTTACCTCGACGACTCGGGCTTGTTGGCGCCCGGGGACTCGCCGAGAGAAGAGGTGAACGAGACTGATGAGTTGGAGGCGGAATTCGGGGAAGATGAGCCGGAAAACGATCCCGAACTCTGCCTCTATCGTGGCCGGACGGTCATTCTGCTGCGACGTTATCTGCGAATGTCACTGGAAGCGGGACGGTTGCCGTCGCTGCTGGGACGGGAGTTCTTCCGCACGCACTTTACCGCATATCAGGCCCACACCTTCGAGGATGTTGTTATCTTCGTTCACGACGTGGAAGCCAGCTTGGAGGAACTGGATGAAACGGATCGGAAACTGATTGCCATGATCGCGCTGCAAGAGCATAGCCAGGAAGAAGCAGCACGTTTGCTGGGGTATGCGAGGCGAAGTATAGGCCGGCACTACGCCGAGGCCCTGGACCGCGTAAGCGAGATTTTTCTGCGCAAGCGGATTTTGGAGGCATTTCCGTGCATTGACCCGGTTCGCGAAAATTCTTGTCAAGAGGGCAAAATCGATGATTTAGCTGTAAGTGATTGTGATCATGGGAAAAATAATTTTGAGAAAAATGGCCAACTCCCCCCTGTAGTTTGATATTCTGAAAATAGAGAGGGAAAAATCCCAGAAGGCGCGCTAACAACAGCGCGCCTTTTTTATTTGGAGCGACTTTGTATGGAAAAAGCCCACGCCGGGGAACGCGAGCAGTTGAAAGTTGAGCAAGGCGAGCAGATGCCAGCACGGGAGAACGGGAAGACGCCACAGGCGGTAGGCTTCGATGTGCTGCGGCCGCAGATTAAAGCCGAGATAACAAGCAACGCGCTCGAGATGGTCCGAGCGATGATCGATTATGCGAAAAAGGGGCAGTATCAGGCGATGAAATACTTGTTTGAGATGATTGGCCTGTATCCTGTCAGTGCTGACGATGAGGGTCCGCAGGACGAGAAGTTGGCGCGGTTCTTGCTGTCGCGGTTAGGAATTGCGGAAGAGGCGAATGGCGGAAGCGAGATGGTGGCGAAAGCGGATGCCGTAGAATGAAGCGTCGGCGGTTGTCCAGAGTTGGTCCTCGCACCGGGCAATCAAGCGCCGCCGAATTGCAACGAGAGACGAAGGATGGATTTGACATGGATCACCGACCGCGTGGCGTTGGGCGGCGGAATCTGGAATGAGAAGAACATGATGGACGTGGTCCGCGCCGGCATAACTCACGTCATCGACATGCAGATTGAATTTGACGACCGGCCGCTCGCCGAGCCTTACGGAGTCAAGGTCCTGTGGAACCCGACGGACGATGATTTCCAGCCTAAGCCTCCGGAACTTTTTGATCGCGGCGTGCAGTTCGCCCTCGATGCGTTGGATGGAGAGGACGGGAAGTTGTTCATCCATTGCGCAGCGGGGGTGCATCGCGCTCCGATGATGGCTCTGGCGGTGTTGTGTTCGATCGGCTGGAAGCTGAGCGAGGCGATGGACACGATTGAAGCGCGGAGGCCGACGGCGGACTTTGCCGATGTCTATGTCGAGAGCGTGGAGCGGTTTTTGGAGCAGAAGGCGAAGTCGACTGTATAGAGTTCTTTCAAGAAAGACTTTATGAAGTGCGTTGGTGACTTTTGTCCTGACGCGGGGTTGAAAGTGGGTTTCAGATAGCAGGGAGGAATTTAAAATGTTCGGCTGGTTCAGCCGCCCAATCGGGCGGCTTTTCTTATTTCTGCCATTGTTAGTGGCCGTCGCGATGTCGGGCCAGGAGCTCCCGCTGACTACCGTTCAAGACACAGTTTTTCGAGCGGACGGCACACCTGCCCAGGGCACGCTGCTGATCTCCTGGCCAGCGTTCACGACCGCGAGTGATCAAGCCGTCGCTGGCGGAACGACCAGCGTCACGCTCGGGCCCGGTGGAGCGCTATCGGTTGGGTTGGTTCCCAATGCCAACGCAACGCCTGTCAACACCGTTTACACAGTGGTGTATCAGTTGGACGACGGAACGGTGCGGACTGAGATTTGGATCGTGCCGACGGCATCTCCCGCAACGCTGGCGCAAGTGCGAACTACACTCGGAACGTCGAGTGCGTCGTCACAGTTGGTCACACAGCAATATGTAAATTCTGCGGTGGCAGGCAAAGCCAACGATTCGGCGGTGGTACATAATTCCGGCAACGAGGCGATCGCGGGCGTAAAGCAATTCAGTTCCTCGCCCAGCGTGCCCACGCCGGTGCAATCTGGCGATGCAGTCAACAAACAGTACGTGGACAACTCGGTGCAGAACAATGGCAGCGGGTCCTACCTGAGCACGTCCGGCGGGACAATGACTGGAGCTCTGCTGCTTGCTGGTGATCCATCGTCTCCCCAACAGGCTGCGGACAAGCACTACGCCGACACTTTGGCTGCGGTGAAGGCGGACTTGATCGGTGGGTTGGTGCCGCAGTCGGAGTTGGGAAGCGGAACATCGGGGCCCGGCACATGTTTGCTCGGCAATCAGACCTGGGGACCGTGCGGTTCGGGGAGCGGCAGCGGATTTTCTTATATCAATAACACGTTGGTCGCGAATCCGAATTTCAACTCAGCTGCGCCGCCGGCGCAAAACGGCTTCCTGAATTGTTCATTCCAAAACGCGGGCAGCAATGTGAGCCTGGAATGTCCGTACGGTTCGAGTTCGTCCGCGTTCGCGCTGGGCAGCGAGACGGTGCTCAACAATCAGGGCAATACATACTTGTCGGGAATGCAGGACTTCAGCGCGGCAAGCCTGAAGTTGCCGAGCGGCGCAGGTTACACGCCGGCGACGAGCGCCGCGATCGGATACGACACAACGTCGAACATGCCAGTAATCAACGTGAATGGATCGACGCAACAGTTGGCGTTGACGACTTCGAATATTTCGGGGCAGGCAAGCACAGCCTTAGCACTGGCGGCGACGCCGGCGCAATGCAACGGATCGTTTGCGACTGGAATTCAGGCGAATGGCAACGCAAATTGTTCCGTTTCGGATGTTTTGGAACTCGCGGAGACTTCTCAGCCAAACGGCATACCTAATTATGGAATTTTCTGGTTCGATGCGGCGACACACACGCCGCGGATTATCGATAACAACGGTCAGGTCACGCAACTTTCGTTGACAAACGTTTTCAACAGCGATGCCAACACGCTACAGGAATACAACGGCACGAATCCGCAGGAATTTGACATCTTCGGAACACGTCCGGATTCCACCGACTATGAACGGATGCGACTGGGGTATGGACAGTTCAACGGAAGCACTTACTTTTTTATCGGGCCGGATTCCGCGGGAAGCGGCCAGCAGCGCGGCCTGGCGTTTTTCACGGCGACTAGCCCGAAGTGGGTGATCGATGGAACTTCGGTTTTTAAGCCCTGGACAACCAATGCCTACGATATCGGAAGCTCAAGTCTGCAGGTCCGCAATCTTTACCTCGGAACGGGATTGGTCTTTAACAGCGGAACGCTGGCCGGCGCTCACGGTACAACTGGGATCGCTGCAGAGGCGGGAAGTTTGGGCACGACCGCCGGGGCGGGGCTTTGCAACGATGGAAATGGAAACGTCACGGACAGCGGATGCGCAACCGGAACGGTAGGTTCTGTATTCGGACGCACCGGTGTGGTCACTGCTCAGGCCGGCGATTATTCAGTTGCGCAGGTGACGGGGGCAGCGCCGCTGGTATCGCCCGCGTTTGCAGGGACCCCGACGGCACCGACGCCGGCTGCGGCGGACAATTCAACCAAAGTGGCGACCACCGCTTATGTGCAGAATCAGGGCTATGCAACGCTTGCCGAAGTAGGAGCGCTCAACACAGCGGCGGCGGTTGGCGAGCCGCAAACCGGAGCTTCCAGTTCATCGGTCACGCCTTCGCCGATCTGGTTAGATACATCCAAGTTCCCCGGCACGACGCTGGCGCAGCACATCAAGAATTGCCTGCTAGCTGGATTGGCCATTAATCCCGCCAGCGTGATTTGCGACGCGCGCGGAGATATTGCGGTGACGCCGGACTTGGATAGCAATTTTTTTAATTTCACCGTTCCCGGCAGCAGCGTCGGGTCGATGAAAGTTTACTTGCCTGGCGGTGTTATTACCGTAGAGGCTCCGCTGATCGAAATTCCGGGCACACCGAGCGCGGCCAACGCTGCGTATGAGGGAAGCATTGTAGTGTACGGTGCGGGTAATTCGATGGGCACCACCAACTCAGGTACTGCGACCGGGACGAAACTGAAAGCTGGACCTTCGTTTCCCGTGTGCGTATCGTCCAGCACGATCGCAGGTTGTACGAAGGTCTCGTTCTCGGTGACGACGATTCCGTACAGCGACAGCAATTTTAGTCCACAGATGTACGTGCAGCCCATTGGCAGCGGTGCCGCGTTCACCAGTGCCAATATCGGGCAAGAGCTGATTATCAATCCCACCACCTCGGCGAATACAAGCTATGGAATTATCACTTCGATAGCAGCACCAGGCGTGGGGCAGTGCCCGAGCGCGGCGGTTGGGGCCTGTGCGGTGATTCCGTTTGTACAGGGATACCAGACGGCACAGTCGAGTGTCGGCTTTATCTTGAAATCCCCGCTGACCGCTTTAGGGGCATGGCCGATCTCAGCGCAGCAGGCGGTGGGCATGTATGGCCTACGGTTCGTGGATCTGACACTTGATTGCAACGGTGTTGCCGGGTGCGACCCGGCGGTGAACTGGTTTGCAGCGGAGAAATCCGGCTATTCGCGGGATTGGATTTTCAATTACATCGATATCGGTTTGGACGTGGAAGGTCCGCACACCCAGGCATCGGACTATGAAGAACTGATCTTCACGCCGCCCTCTGGTTGCGACTCCAGCAACGATAACCTGCTGGCGGCTGTCTTCCGCAATTCTGGATTCCGAGTCCTAAGGAACTCGACGTTTGTAGGCGCAAACAATTGCACTCCGACCTATGGGCTGGCGCTGGACTCAGGCGGGGCGGTGGTGCAGGGCGTGCATCTTGAGCACATCAAGAACATGGTTGCGGTCGGGGTGAATCCGACCTGCCCGATCTGGTGCGCTGGGGCTGGTCCGCTGCACGGAATCACAATGACCGGGGTCAATGGGTCCTGTCTGAATAGCACTTGCAATAGCATGTTGACCCTTGGCAATAAGCTATACCTGACCGGATCGTGGTTCGATGTGTCGGCTACGGCCAGCAACCTTCCATATTCCCTGGTGGATAACTGGAACTCCCAGAACTTAACCAGCGCCAACAACCCCGATGTTGCCTGGAACCTGGACGGTACGGGGAAGGTTAGTTGGACGGACGCGAATCCGGCAGACCTAACCGCGAATGGAAATGTTGCTCTCGACATTTATAACGGCGTTGCCACCCACGGCGGTACTGTTGTCGCTCCCACGATTACCGATAGTGGACTGGTCGCGAAGACGATTTTGGGTACGAACTCCAGCGGGCAGTTGGTGGACGCCTCGGCTGCGACCCTGAGCAATAACACCACGGGCACAGCAGCGAACTTGAGCGGAGTTCCTGCGCTGCCGAACGGTACGACGGCGACGACACAGAGTGCTGGAGACAACAGCAGCAAGCTGGCGACCACGGCGTATGTAAGGAACGAAAATCAGTTGACGTGGAGCTGTCCGCTGGGGGGCGGTACCGCGACAGGAACCAACTACTGTCAATGGACGTTACCCGCAGCCATCGGCGTCACACAACTCGACATGGCCACTGCGGGAGCAGTGGGCTGCTCCACATGGCCGACGTTTCAATTGTGGGATGCGACGGCCAATGCGGAAGTCGGCAGTTATTCGGTTACCTTCAGCACGTCAGATTTCTACAACGTTACTGGAAATACCAGCGTCCCGTCCGGTCACATTGTGCGTATGAAAGTGACGACAGGGGCTTCCGGATGCTCCACTAACCCCAGTGCGATTGTGGCTACGGTCACATACCAGATGCAGAACTGATACTCCGTTGTAGACGTGAAGATCTGGAGATTTTGAATCCTATGAAACGAATTTTGACAATGCTGCTGCTATGCGGCGTGGCTTCAGCTACGACGTATTACGTTGACCCGGCGGGGAGCAACGGCAACGACGGACTGACGCCGCAGACGGCTTGGCGCACGCTGCTAAAAGTGGGAATCTCGACGTTTCAGCCGGGGGACGTAATCCTGTTCAAGCGAGATGGCGTATGGAATGAGTGGCTGACACCCCCGTCGAGCGGAGCGCCGGGCAACGTGATCAAGTTCGATGCGTATGGCAATGGTCGTCCACCGGAATTTACCGGGTACTACACCACCACGGCGATGCAGTGGATGAACACGGCGGGAAGTATCTGGCAGATCACGCTGAGCGCAGCGCAGCCAATTTCACAGTTGAAGTTCGTGCAGTTCGGAACGATCTGGGGGAACGGGCAGAATGCGCAGAACAATCTGGCGCATGATCGCGATTGGTATTACGACCCGGTCGCACAAAACTTGTATGTGTGGTCGACCAGCGGCAATCCGGTTACGCACTACGGTTCGGTGACGCCGATCATTCTCAGCGGGCAAAGTCTCATCAACATCGACAACGTGAGCTATATCGAGATTCAGCACATCAAGCTGGATTGGTACGACGGGTACGGTGTGCAGGTGCAAGGAACGAGCGATCACGTTTGGCTGGCGAATATCAGTGCGGACAGCCAGGTGCCGAACGCGACCGTGCCGATAGGATTTTATGTGCATCCTTCGGGAACGCCCGGTGACATTCATCTCTATAACACTGATGCGCATCGGAACTATGCCGGCTATCGCTTCGACAATCCGGCGACCGCGATTGAGCTGAAGAACTGCCGCGGGTACGCAAACCGGACTTACGGGTTGGTGGACAACACCGGGGCGGTGACGTATTCGTACTGTCACTTCTACGCAAACAATATTGCGACGGGAATGTCGACAGACGTGGGCGGAACGCCGGGGCCGATCAATGGCGGCAACAATGTTGCAGCGGATACGCCGGCGAATTTGCGGGGATTCATGCGCTATCCGGCGCGGATTACGCTGACCTACGACGATCCCGGATTGGTGGATGGTTCTCATCAATATATTGAGGCGCTGTTGCCGACGTTTCAGGCTAAGGGCGTGCCGCTGAGTATCGCGGTGGTCACGGGATACGATCTTTCGCAGCAATTGATTCCGACATTTCAGTCATGGATCAATGCTGGATGGGATCTGAATTGCCATTCTGTATCCCATCAGTACTTCGTCTTTCCGAACGCATTTACGATTCAATACACGGGCAAGGCAGCTTCGAGCGTCACGCTGTCGATTTCCAATAAACAATTTGTGATTAATGCGCCGGGGGATCCTAACGCGCAGGTGAGCTGGAATTTCGGTTCGTCCGGCACCGACCTGGTGCCCACAGGATTGGACACGCTGGGAGGGGTTATTGCCACGCTGAATCAGCGGGGAGTGTTTTCGGTCACGGCCGATCCGAATATGAAGCCGGCGGTGAAGAGCGAGGACTTGGCCGACGTGGCGGCGCAGGACATTAAGAGTGCCCCCTATCTGCTGCTGATGGATAAGTCACGATTGATGACAGACGAGATGGGCTGGGCGATGGCGTGGATGAACGCGAACCTGACCGGACTGCCGAGCAATCGCGTGTACGTTTACCCCGGTAGTTACGAGGATTCCTCAACTGAGGCGATCGCGGTGAGTGCAGGATTTTCCGGGTCACGCGGGTCGGGAACGATGCAGCCCTCTCCGAATGCGGATGCAGTGCTGGCGACCGGAATCGATATACAGAATATTTTGAGCGAAGGAGTAGCGCCAGGATTCCAGAATTTGACTGATGCCCAGTTCGCGAACAAGCTACGCGCGATCGTGTTCAAGTCGGCAGTGTGGGGCGTTCCGTTCGGGATCTTCTGGCATGTCAACGAACTGCCGCCGCACCAGGTCGGGATCATGCTCGATACGCTGAAATCTTCGGGCGCAACGCTTATGACCAACACGCAACTGGTGAACTACTTGCTGAGCACGCAAGCGAACTCGGGCACAACTTCCTATGTGGATTCAGCGCCTGGAATGCCAGTGGACATGCGGCCGACATCGATTTCTCCCACAGTGAATCAGGGCGCGGCGCTCGCAGATGAGTATAAATACGACCTGATGGGAATCGATCAGACGCAGTTTGGATCGAACTGGGAAATGGGAGCCTATGCATTCGTTCCGGAGTCGCTCGGGCAAGTGGCCGGAGCGCCGTGAGCGCATGGCGGAAGGGAATGATGATCTGCGGCTGCTCCTGGAATTGGGGAAGCATCTGGACATTCCACGAAAGCTGGGCAGTCACGAACTTACGTTTCCGATTCGTGACTGGCTGATTCAAGAAGTTCTGCGTATTCGAAGCAAGACACGAGGGCTGATCGCGTTCCAGCCGAATCGAGCACAACGGGAATATTCACAGAACTGCGGCAAGCGCAACATCGTGCTTAAGGCTCGCCAGCTAGGAATCACGACTTACGTCGCGGCAAGATTTTTCGTACAGACAAGCACACAGCCGGGGACGGTCACGGTGCAGGTGGCGCACGATCAGGAATCGGCGGAACAGATTTTTAAAATCGTGCACCGCTTTTGGGAGAACCTGCCCGATTGGCTGCGGCGCGGGGCGTTGCTGCTGTCGCATGCGAATGTTCGTCAAATCGTGTTTTCACGACTGGACAGCGAATACCGTGTGGCGACAGCAGCAGACGCCAATGCCGGCCGTGGGCTGAGCATCCACAACTTGCATTGTTCTGAAGTTGCGCGTTGGCCGGGCCACGCGCAAGAAACACTGGCATCGCTGCGCGCCGCGGTGCCGAAGGATGGAGAAATCGCTCTGGAATCAACGCCTAATGGCGCGGGTGGAGTCTTCTACGAAGAATGGCAACGCGCCGAGGAAGCTGGCTACACGCGGCACTTCTTTCCCTGGTGGTACGAAGATCAATATCGGATTGATGGCGGTGCCGGTGGCCAACGGTTTACACCCGAAGAGCTTCACTTGATGGATCGGGCTGGGCTGGACGCGGAACAGATTGCCTGGCGGCGCGGCAATTGCGCGCAATTGCATGGGCTGGCAATCCAAGAATATGCGGAGGATCCGGTCTCTTGTTTTCTGGCTTCAGGAGAATGCGTGTTTGACCTGGCGGCGATCGACTTGGCACTGCAGGCAACGGCCGATCCGATTGAAAGCCGCGACAATCAGCGACTGAGAATCTGGCTGCCTCCTCAGCCTGGGAAGGAATACATCATCGGAGTTGACCCAGCTGGGGGCGGCTCGGAAGGGGATTACGCGAGTGCGAGCGTAATCGAGCGCGTGAGCGGGTTGCAGTGTGCGGAGTTGCATGGACATTTCTCGCCGCGAGAATTGGCGAATCAACTGGTCGAGTTGGGGCGCATGTACAACCAGGCCCTGCTAGTGGTCGAGCGCAACAATCACGGACATGGAGTGCTCGCATATTTGCACACGGCGGCGTACGGCAATGTGTATTGCCAGGCGGGCCAAGCGGGATGGGTGACGTCGGCAGTGAGCCGACCGCCGATGATTGAAAATTTTGCAGCCATGCTGGCGGTCGCTCCGACGTTATTTCGTAGCGCAAGACTGCTACAAGAGTGCCGGACGTTTGTACGCCACTTCGACGGCGGTTCGGGCGCCTCCGCGGGTGCACATGACGATTGTGTGATGGCGATGGCAATTGCCCAGGCGGTGCGGAAGGAAATGGCGGGAAAGCCGTGGCCGAAAGGCCGCCTGGGCTGATGTTTTCCACGCAAAATGGGATGTTCATCGGTCACATTCAGGGCAAAGAAATTATTCGTAACATATTGGGCGGGAAGACTCCGGACCTTGGTTCTCAGTTCTGGGTTGGGGCCAATAAGAGTGAGGAGATCGAGCGCGTTTGCCGGTGCAAGCGGTCCAACACATAAGGAGGATGCGGGGCGGAGCCCAGGGGCACTTGATGCGCTGCTCCGACGAAAACTTCTATGTCGTAAAGTTTATGAATAACCCGCAGCACCTTCGCGTACTGGCGAATGAATTCCTGGCGACGCGCCTTGCGGAAAATGCGGGGCTGCCTGTGCCGGCAACCGAAGTGGTTGAAGTCGGCGAATGGCTGATCGAGCACACTTCGGAACTAAATATCCAACTTGCAGGACAAAGCATTCCGTGTCAGCCGGGATTGCAATTTGGATCCCGTTACGTAGTCAGTCCGCTTGAGGGCCAAGTGTTCGACTACCTTCCAGTGGAGATGTTAGATCGGGTACGAAACCTGGAGGCTTTCGCCGGCATGTTAGTGGTCGATAAGTGGACCGGTAACGCCAATGGCCGGCAAGCGACTTTTTGGCGCAAGATGCGCGAACGGAAATATACGGTTTCTTTCATCGATCAGGGATATTGTTTCAACGCGGGCGAGTGGACATTTCCGGATTCGCCGATGCGGGGCGTGTACGCGCGGAACGAGGTCTATGCCGGCATTGGCGGATGGGAGTCGTTTGAGCCGTGGCTTGCCCGAATTGAAAACATAAGGGAAGACGTAGTCTGGGCGACGGCTGGGGAGATTCCGCCGGAATGGTATGGAAGCGATTGGGGGGCGTTAGAGCGTCTGGCGCGACTGTTGCTTGATCGGCGGGGAGTAGTGCGGGATTTGATTACGGCGTTTCGAGTTTCGGCGCGAAATCCGTTTCCGCGTTGGAGAGAGAACTGAGCGGCTGATGGGCAAACAACGCCAATACGAGTATTTCCTTTTGCGATATGCTCCGAACCCGCTGCGGGAAGAGTGGATCAACTTTGGAGTGGTGCTACTCGAGCGGGCTGGAGCGGAGTGGAAATTCGCTAATGTGCGCTTTGCCCAGGATTGGCGCCGCGTGCTCTGCATCGATCCTGATGTCGACATTGAAATGTTGGAAGCGCTGAAGCGAGAATTTGAAGCACAATTAGGCGAGACGCACAGCCGCGACACCTTGTTCAAGAAGATTTCTGATTCATTTTCGAACCTTGTGCAGGTCTCACCGGTGAAAGCTTCTTTTTCGCTCGCAGAGCCAGTGGAAGAACTGGAAACGTTGGCGCACCTTTTGGTTGAGCCGCCGAACCGAAGAGGGATTCGCGTGGTGAGCGGGCGGGAGGAAATTCTTGGCAAAATGCGAGACGCGTTTGAGAATGCAGGAGTATTGGGGTTGCTTATGCACGACATTCCGGTAGCTCCTTATACCAGGCCCGGCGATCCTTTGCGGTTTGATTTTGCTTACAGGGTCAAAGACACAATGAAGATATTTCATGCGGTTTCGCTGAAGGCGGCAGTGGATAGGGCCATGATCCTGGCGGCGCGGTACCCATCGATCAAAGAGGGAATGATGCAAGCGGGAGAGGCGACTCCGCTGCTCACGGCGATAGTCGATGATGATGTCGATCGGAGTGATGAGCACGTGCGGTTCGCTCTTGGAATGATGGAAGAAGCCAAAATCAGGATAGAAGCCGCAGCGCAGATGCCTGCCATTGCAGAACTGGCGAGGCTGGAACTGAAGGCGTAGCGCAGAGAACAGTTGCAAGGTTCAACGCAGGACGGCATCGTTCTGCGCACAAATTTCCAAGCAGTTCTAATCAAAAAAGGTTATGAACATTACAGAGAAGTTGCGCGGCGCAGTGCGCCGAATTGCAGGAGTGTCGTCAACAACCGCCAAGCGGCGAACCGTGTCGCTGCCATCGATCCTCACCACCTACGTGCCTCGGGCGGATAGCATGCCCAAACCAACGCCCGTGAATTTGCGACGATTTTCGGAGACGCCGGTGGCTCGCAAGGCAATCAACACGATCAAAGACCGGATTGCCGGAATGCGCTGGCGAATTCAGTCGCGCCCGGGACGCGAGCCTATCGATCTAGCCGACAGCGAATCTCGCATTCAGATTTTGACTGCCAATTTCGAAACTCCGAATCCGGACGATTCGTTTCGCTCGCTGGCAGAACAGGTTCTTGAAGACATAATCGTTGGTGGTTTCGGCGTGCTAGAGGTCGAAAGGACTGACGATCTTTACCACCCTCTTGTGCTCTGGCCGGTGGATGGCGCGACCATCCGCATGAAGACCGATTGGGATGGACTGCCGGGATCACCGCGGTATGTGCAGGTCACAGGAAAGTCTGGGCCGGAAGGTAACGTTGTCTTGAATGACGATGAGCTAATTTATATCCGCCTTAACCCGAGAACATTCACGCCGTTCGGTCTTGGGCGGCTTGAAGTCGCATTTGAAGCGGTCAATGCGTTTCTTGGAGCGCATCGTTACGCCGGTAAGCTGGCTTCGAACTCGGTGGTCGAATATGCATTGTGGCTGCAAGGCCTGACGCCGGAGCATCATGAACGCTTGATTCGCTGGTGGCAGGACGAAATTGAAGGCACCGGGCGCGTGCCGATTCTTTCGGTTGAAAGCAAACCGGAAGTCTTGCGCTTCGGCGGAGGAACGGACGCTGATTTGCGGTTGCAATGGCAGGAATTTCTCTTGCGAGTGATTGCCGATGCTTTCGATCTTCCTCCGCAAAGCCTGGGCGTGGAGCGGGATGTCAATCGCTCGACTGCGAGCGAGATGAGCGATCAGGCATTCCAGCAGGCGATCGTGCCGACAGCCCGGCTTTTCGCGGAATATCTCACGCGGGATGCAATCAGCAAAAAGCTGGGATGGAATGATCTGGAATTCGTATTCACCGACGTCGATGCCAGCGGCGATGAAATGGAGACAACGCAAATTCAAGCGCTCCTGCTGCAGAATGGCGTTGTGACCGTGAATGAAGTAAGACGAATGCGCGGGCTACCGCCGCTCTGAATTATTTCCTGGCCCGACAAACCCTTAAGAGACCTCAGACTTCAGTTTCCAGTTCTCGGAGAGGAAACCATGCAGACGTGTGACTTGGAATCGATGGCGCTAGACATGCCGGCAGTTCGGGAACACCCCAACCGGCAGCCGTTCCGCGGTGTATTGACGTTGGTTGACACAACTTCGAATCGTGCTCCCGCCGGGGCACGAGGCCATCGCGTTGTTTTGACGCGAGCGGCTGCGGAGCACGCGTTGGCCTCGCTTATGGGGATGGCGCTGGATTATTCCCCGTCTCTTGATCGTCACGACACGCGGCGAAAAGTCGGCATCATCACGCGGGCGAATGTCGTAGGGCGACAGCTCGAACTTGGCGGATATCTCTTTGCCAAGGATTTTCCGGAAATCGTGCGAACGCTGGCTCGCGGAGCAGGTCCGGAACTCGGCATGTCGTATGAGATTGCCGACGCACGTATCGCCGACATGCGGGCACAAGTGTGGACCCTCACGCAGGTGACATTCACGGGCGCAGCGATTCTACGGCGCGACAAAGCAGCTTATCAAGATACGTGGATAGAGCTCGAATAACTTCAACACCTTTTCGCAAGGAAGGAGAAATCATGAACGACGAAATGACGCAGCAACTGGTTGCGACCGCCGAACGACTGGCGAACGCGGCCGAAACGTTAGACCGGGTTCTCGAAAAACTCGACGGCCAGCAGGAAGCCTTGAATGCCAAGGTAGACCGCATTGTGGCGGCGGTGGAAGAGCGGCCACACGGCGGCGATGCGCATGAATTAGACCGGACCAGCAAACTGGAGCAGCGCATTGCGGAGCTGGAAAAAACCAATAACGACCTCAAGGCCCAAGCCGCACGGATGGCGCGCAAAACGTTGTCACCGTTGGTGACCGCCTTGCTCGCCAAGAACAGTAACGAATTAGGAGACAGGGTTGATCCCTCTGTCCTGGACAAGACGCTGCAATCCCTCAGTGTAGAGCAGCGCATTGCGGTCAAAGCGGAGATGGCGCGAGCTGGAATGATCGAATAGCAATTCCTCAGATGGCGGGCAAGTAGGCACGGCGCAAGCTGTGCTTTTTTTGTTGCACAAAGTTGACCATGGCGAGAAGTCAGTCGCCGCAAGCAAGAACACTTCTTTTTCAGGAGAACCCATGAACGCACAATTTATCGATTTGAATGCGACGGCGGACTACCTTGGACCGGGCGCGATTGAAGTCGATCGTTACCAAACCGAAATTTTCGATATCGTTCGGCGGCGCGGAGTATTCGGACAGCGAATTCGTCAGGTCCCGGCCACCGGACATCCCTCGCGGTTTTTCGAAGAAACTGCAATTAACTCGCCGACGGCGGCCCAGGCCTTTGTCGACCCACGCAACATCCAGGCGACCATTGGCGCACCGACTCGTGTAGAGCGTTGCGTACCTCTGAAAGCGCTGGTCTCGCAGATCAACTACAACTTGTTTGATCTCGAAGTGGGTGCGCAGCAGAGCCAGTTTGCCTACCTGCAAGCGAAAGACCTGGCGGATTCGGTCGATGGACTCTTGCGCACGCACGATGTCGCTCTCTGGAACGGAAACGACACTTCCTTGAGCGCGCCGACGACGATGCAGTATTTCGGTGCGATCGGGCAGATCGAAGCCGGTGGTAACACGACGACCATCGCGAATAATGCCAGCATTGTGGACGGAATCAAGGGCGTGATCGCCGAAATGGTGGCGAGCTCTTCCTACGAGGTTCGTCCCACGGCGATCTATGCGAATCCCGTGTTGCTGGACCTGATCGACCGCGAGATGAAGGCGGAATTCAACGTTGTTCTCTCGACCACGGAGATTACGGCGGGGCTTCGGGTGAAAACGCTTTCCACCCAGGCCGGAGACATTCCACTCATCCCTGAGTGGGCGCTGCCATACACTGGCACGCCAGGCAGCGGGAGCGCGGTGCTTCCCGCTTACATCGTCACCGAAAACCTGATCGAGTATCACTGGCTCTCGGATCCGAATCCGCGAGTTTTCCAGTTGGGACTGGTCGGCTCGCTGGCATCGCAAATGGTGGTAGTGAAATTCGGGGCTGTCGTGGTCAAAGGCGCGAATTACGCTCACTACGAAATCAAGGTCAACCGCTAGACAAAAGCCTGTTGCCAGTTGTTAGCAGAGTCTACAACTCGGCCGACGACTGGCAACTTCTCTGGGACCTACGATGAACTATCTCTCTGCCTCTGAATATGTGACCTACGGTCTGGATGCGGCCACGCCCGATGCTCTGGTTGCGGCTTCGTCTTCGATGATCGATGCCCATTGCCGTCGCACGACCCTGGGCGTAGCGCAATATGAAGAACGATTGCGGCTTCCGCCCGATCGCAATACGGTGCGTCTCACTTATCTTCCGTTGACGACAGTCGCGCCGGCCACAACGCCGCTCGTCTCAGCTCAGGGAAGATACTGCATTCCGCGGCGTGGCGAATGGCCATTCGACGATTTGCGGCTGGATGTCGCGCTGATGTTCGGACTGCCGGGGGTCTGGACTGCGATTGATGTCACCGCGATTGACTACTTCGCGGACACTGGCGAGCTGACGTTGCCCTTGAATATCGTCGGACTCTGGTTCAGCGAAGTCGACATTGTTTACACGGCGGGATTCAGCACCATCCCTGATCCGGCAAAATTCGCCTGCGCTCAAATCGTGCGCAACGCGTTGGCAACTCCTGCGCTGAACGTGAAAGCGGAGCATCTTGACCGCATGCATCTTCAGTACTTTGCCGACACGCTGATCGATCAAGCGGTGACTTCGATGCTCGCGCCTTATGTGGCGCAGAAACTGGGGTGAACGATGTCGACCTCCGGATTTGGAGCGATGGCTGTGATTCATGCGGCCGACGCCATGTTGCAGGCGTTGGGCGGTGAGGCGATCACGATTCTATTTCCTTTGCTTACGCTGCCCAACGATCCTAGTGCGCAACTGGGACTGCAGGATCCCGGAACAGAAGAAGTCAGTTTTTCTCCGGTTGCGGTGAGAACCCTCAATACTCCAAGTACCGGACCGCGGCGGCAACTGGAGTTTCTGATTTCCGCAACGTCGGTAGCTCAGGCCGTGATCTCGCAGAATGCGGCATCGGCCGATGCCTTATTCGACAGCGCGCTCGCAGTCAATTATGACAACACTCTCTTTCGCATCGCGAACGCGACAGCCGAATATTTTGCCGGAACCGCGTATCTCTACAAGGTAACTGCGGTTGAGTAGCACAGTGCTATTGAAATAGCTGAAGCCTGATCGCTGAAAGTCACAATTCTATGCAATACACCAAAGACAGTTTTTACATGACGCTGCTGAATCGTCTGGTGGCGCAGGATCCGCAACAGACGATCACGCTGAATGGAACGACGCGCCCGGCCTTGGTTGTTGCGGAGAACGAACTCGTCGTTCCCGTAGTTCCTCTACCGGACGCGTTTTACATCGAATGGGGAGCCGCGGTGCCGATACAGAGGCAGGCCGGAGATCGCATTTTGCTGGCCATGGACTGCATCATTTCTTATCACACCTTTGGCACTGTCGAAAGCGGCGTCGACCGGGGGCGTAGCTTGGCAGCGCTCGATATGGAGTTGTTGAGCATCTGCCAGCCGCCTTGGTCGTCGAAGCGAGATTACACGCAGACCCCGAGTGTCGCTCTGGGAACCAACATTTTCTGGACACAACCAGATTTTGGCAAGGTTTCTGGAAGCGAGGCTGCGAAGAATGAAGGCTTGCCGCGAGGCGCGGAGGGTGTGCGATTGGAGCGCAGCGTGGGTCTGAAAGTATTTTTCTTTTCTGAGGTGAATTTACTATGAGCACCTCGCCTTTGCGCGCAGCTATGCTTCCGATCACCCGTCGGGTCCGCGCCTATTTTGCACCCATGAACCGCGTGAGCGGAACGCCGACTTTATTCGATCCTGGCAAGTACGGGCTGTTCGCACTTGAGTCGCCACCCGCACCGTGGGTTGACTTGGGATGGATTGACAACTTCCAGCGACTCTGTGGCACGACGACGGGTGCTCTGCGCGCTGGAGGTTGCGGTGCGCCAGTCTCGCAATATCGGGGTGCTCTTGATGCCCGGGTGGAATTAGATTTTCGTGAGTGGGGCAAATTGCAGATGGCGCTGGCCTGCGGTTCGGAGCACATGAACGTTCTGGCCTCCGATCCGAACGCTAACGCGCAACCCTCCGGGGGCACGCCACTGCCTGCAGTGGCAGTTCTTTCGGGATCGACTGCGAGTGAAATCGTTGTGGGTACGGGTGCTGTTAGTGCGTTTTCTATTGGAGACATCGTTGCCGTTGACGCCGATTATCAACAGCAAATCGGCTATGTTGGCACCGGCATTTCTGCGGCATACGTCAGCGATCCGACCGATGTGAATCGTGATGTCAATTACATCCGGCGCGTGACGTTCAACCTTGGGCGGGTGGCGCAGCAAACAACAACCTCGTTAGTTTTGGCGCAGCCTCTGCTCGGCGGGACTCCGCCGGCACAAGCCGGGGCGCAGAAAGTAATTGCATTTGTGGATCGCGAAGGAGGTTCGTTCTTTCAGGAATGGTCAGCGCTTTTCGTGGCAGAGGACGAATCTGGTGGACGGGCATGTCTGCATTATCCGCGACTTAGCCCGACCACTTCGCTGCCAACATCTTTTTCGCTCAATTCGTCACCCCAGCCAGGAACTGCCAAGATATTTGAACGCGAAGAAAATGTGGAGATCGCAAAGCCGCTGGCCGCTCTTGCGCTCCATGCCGCCTTTCAAGCGATGCCGCACGTTGACGAGAACGATGGCCAAACGGTGGTCTGTTATAGGAGTTACTTCCCCGCAAGTATGGCGGCCATTTATTAAGCCGACCCGCGACTAACTGTTTGTGATGACATTTGGTTCAATCAATTCAGATGAAACTGCAAATCGACAATCTCGATGGTCTCGGTCCGCGCGACTACACGTCCTCGATAGACGCCTCGCGGCTGCCACAAGTCATTCGCAAGCTGAACCAGCCTTCGGAGCTCCGCGTCAGCCTGGTCGCCGATAGTGCGAATTTTGTTGTGCCCGCGACGGGAGCTAGAATCGCTCTCGGCAAGGCGAACGGCCAGGATGTCTTCACCGGATACCTGATTCACGCGCCGGAGTATGAATATCTCGGATGGAGCGAGCAGGGTCCGGTTTACCGCTACAACCTGATTGCCCAGAGCGACGAAACTCTACTAAACGAAAAGCGGCTTCCGGATCGCAGCCCTTTCGTTGAGCGGAGCGCCGGAAATGCGCTCCGACAACTCACCGAGGACTTGTTGCCTGGCGTTTTCGACACGAGCCAAGTGCAGGATCTCGATCTCCTTGCCGGATACGCTTCGGAACCACAAAAGACCTGGGGCGAGCAGGCCGCGGAAATCGCGATTCAGGCACGGGCACGGTACTACGTGTTGAATGGAGCCTTGATATTTTCTCCAGTTGCATCCATCGTCTATGCACTCGACGAGTCCGACCCGAACTTCAATCCGCAAGGCCTCAGACTGCAACCTGCCGGCACGCTGCTTAACGACGTGACTGTGATCGGGGAGATCGAGCCACAGGCGTATGTGAAAGATTATTTTGTGGGCGACGGACTGACTGAGAGGTTCTATCTTTCGCAAACGCCGTTCAAAAAAGAAAACAAAACGGTCTTTGACGAAGAATACGCCGTCTCGCCGCTCGAACCAACTCTGTGGAGCGTGGTTGATCCAAAGGGTGTAGTTTCGGTCAGCAATGGCCAACTGCAGATCGCAGGTGGCACCGGCGTGGATGGCGCAACGACGGTGGAGTTTGTCGAGCAGATTGAACTGGGCGGAGCGAGCGTGATCGAACACGGGGACTTCGTATTCGGCGAACCCTCGACCGGCGTGTTGGGAGGACTTTATCCACATTCGGTGTGCATTGCTGGTTGTCTCGCGGGCTTTAGTGTCACTCCATCGGGAACGCAGTCGAGCATTCAGGCACTGGTAAATGGTACGTTGACTGGCACGGCGATCACGACTACTCCCGGGCATCATTACCTGCTTACCACCCGAATTTATTGTCAGGAGATGTATCGCCGGCAGCAGATCTTCCATTCTTCGCTTCATCCCGCGGGTAGTGGAATCGGCGCCGCGGAGATTGCGGCGGATGTGCGCATCGTGCTGGAAGTGCATGATATCGATCCTACAAATCCAGCGACGGAAGTTGCGCCGGCCACGGTGTTGTATGACGGCGTAATCTCCGGCGCGCCGGATTTCTGCACTTACGCTTTGGTCAACGCCGCAAATCTGCAATGCTCCGTCGCTTTCACTCGGCTCATCCAGGCAGTGGACACCGAAGTGCGCAGCGCACTTCCGGGATTGAGCTATGTAACACAGATCGTCGGGCCGCTCTCGGAAGGATCGGAGTGCAATGTCACGTCGAGCGGGGAGCTGGAGTTCTACTCGGCATACGTGCCGGCAGCGAATCAGCAAATTGAAGTTCGCTATCGCGGGCAAGGCCGGGCTCTGGCGCGAGTTACCGATCCAGCGAGCATCGCGGCCCAGCAACGCGGAGTCGATAATGGCCTGCACGGCGGAGTTCGACACATAAAAGAGCCGTTGGCGCGAACCGCAGCCGATTGCGAGAATGCAGCGCTAGCCATCTTTGATGACATGACCAATCCAGCTTGGAGCGGCCAGTACGAGTGCTGGAGCGATTTCCTGCCTGGCAGCGCGAACGACATTTTTCCCGGAGACGCGCTCGGCCTTAATCTTCCATCGCGTGGCGCGAATTTCAATGTCAATGTGCGCGAAGTCGAGGTCACCGTAAACGACCTGGAGGGCGAGAACTGTCGCTACAAAATCGGTTTTGCCAATGACGCAGCCGAATCTCTCGCGTTCGAAATCGATGGGACGAAGGTTGCGACTCTGCCTTGGGTGACCGCAATTGCGAATACGCAGGTCGGTTCCATTTACTTGGCTGACCTAACCGACGCCGAGGTCACGGAAGTGACGTCGACAACATTGAACATCGACGTTGGGATCGCGCCTCCAGCGGGCGGAGGATTCGAGGTCCGGTGGAGTGACTCTGGATGGGGCCAAGGCAACGAACGCAATCTGATGGGTCGCTTCACGACACAAACCTTTACCGTACCAAGGCTGTCGCGTGTGCAAGATTGCTACTTGCGACAGTATGACAATTCCAGTCCGCCGAAATATTCGCGCTACACCACCGCACTGCACATCGATCTTCCCTTGGACTATTCGCAATGAGAGATTGGGACAAAGACGCCACAAACCGTCCGAGGCATCGGGTGAATTCCGGCAAACGAGCACTGGTCGTGCGCCAGATGAGTGAGGATGGCCAACTGGATGACATGCTGCAGCGGCTGGAGCAGCTGGAAAACGGGCCGGCTGAGTCACTGCCCATGACAAAGGATGGAGAGCCGAGAGCGGCCATGAGGTTTGACCTCCGGACCATGGTTGCGGTAGCAGCGATCCTGCTGTCCATCACCGGTTACGTGATTGAAGACGCGAGAAGTACATCGCGCCAGGATGCAGAGATTGAAGCGACCAAGGTCCGAGTCACCAACCTAGAAAAAATCGCGAGCGCCAATACGGAAGCGAGGATCCGCACCGAAGTACAACTGGGAGAGCTAAAGGAAGGGCAGAACGAGATCAAGCAGATGCTGCGTGCTCATGACGATCAGACACAAAAGATTTTGCACAAGAAGTGAGCCTTGAGCGCAGGCGCCAAGTTGCGGAATTTTTATTTTCAAAAGAACAAAAAGGAGAACTAAACATGAACTTTCTCGGCAAGCTGTTGCAAGCGATCGCGTTCATACCAGGGATCGTAACCAGTATCGAAGGGCTTTTCACTCACCGGAGCGGAGCGGACAAGAAAGACGCCGTTCTGTCTTTCCTGCAGTCTGCGCTATCGGCCGGGGACGCAATGATGAGCCAAGAGATTGTCGATCAAGATAAATTCAAAGCTGGTCTGTCGTCCATCGTTGATGGCGTGGTCCAGTGTCTGAACGCCTCAGTCTGGGCGAAAGCGCAATAACCCCTATCCGACCTCTTCGCTCCAATTCTCCAGCGTCTTCTTCAGAAATGCCATGAACTGATCTGCGACCGCACCATCGATCAAGCGATGGTCGTAGCCGAGGGTCAGATGAACGACGGAGCGGATGGCGATGGAATCATTGCCGTCCGCGTCGGTCATTACCAGCGGCATCTTCGTAATTCCGCCGACGCCCAGAATCGCCGAATTCGGCTGATTGATGATCGGCAATCCGAAAACGGCGCCGAACTGACCGGGGTTGGTGACGGTGAAGGTTGAACCTTCGACTTCCTCGGGCTTCAGCTTCTTGTTGCGAGAGCGCTCGCCGAGATCGGTAATACCGCGCTGCAGGCCGAGGAAGTTGAGTTCATCGGCATTCTTGAGGACGGGCACGATCAAACCCCAATCCAGCGCAACGGCGATCCCAACATTGATATGGCGATGATAGCGGATGCTGTCGCCTTCGAGCGATGCATTGACGATTGGGAACTGTTGCAAGGCGATAATTGCGGCGCGAACAAAGAATGGCATGAAGGTCAGCCGGGCGCCATGGCGCTGCTCGAATCCCGACTTGGTTTTGTTGCGCAGCTGCACGATGCGCGTGATGTCAATTTCGAACATGGCATGCACGTGCGCGCTGGTGCGGCGAGATTCGATCATGCGCTGCGCGATGATTTTGCGCATCTGCGTCATGGGCACCAGTTCGCCAGGAATCGCAGCAGGCGGGGGCGGAGCAGTGGGCCTGGAAGATGGAGCCGCTGGCGCGGAAATCGCCGGAGCCGGCGCCGCTTCTTGTTGCTCGAGAAATGCGAGGATATCTTGTTTGGTGATACGCCCACCGAGACCCGTGCCCGCAACCTGCGAAAGATTGACGCCATGCTCGCGCGCGATTTTGCGAACCAGCGGTGATGAGCGGGCGTGATCTTCCTGTTCCTCTTCTTCTCGCGCGGGAGCAGCCTGGGCCGGCGGCGGAGGCACGGTAGGCGCCTGGGCTGTCTGCTTCGAGGGTGCCGCTGGAGCGGCAGGCTTTGGCGAAGCAGGCGCTGCCGCTGGTTTGGCAGAAGCTTCACCATCGCCCGCAATAGTTCCCACAACCGTGTTGACCTGCACGGTGTTGCCTTCAGCGATCTTGATGTCCTGAAGCACACCAGAGGCGGGCGAGGGAATCTCGGCATCGACCTTGTCGGTAGAAATCTCGAACAAGGGTTCGTCGCGCTGAACTTTATCGCCGGGCTTCTTCAGCCATTTGGTAATAGTGCCCTCGAAGATGGATTCGCCCATCTGGGGCATGACAATATCGGTTGGCATATTTTCCTTCTACCCCAACATCAGTAAGAAATCTTCTTGAAATGCAATCTTCAATTATAACGAAGGCTGCGAGATCAGTGGTTCAATCGTGGTCATGTTTTTCCGCGCCCTCGGCTGGTGGACCAACACCATATGCCTGTTTCCAATATTCCTGGGCCTTGGGAGGCAGCTTCTGAATCCGCGACAAGAATCCTGTCACCTTCCAGATATCCTGCTCAGTTAGTGCCTTGCCCCAAGCCGGCATTCCCGTGTAGCGAACTCCAGTACGAATCGCATAATAAATGTGCCATTCGGGATCATCGAGTGGGTCGAGAATGAGTTGGGGGACTGGAGGGTAAAACGCCTTCTCGAGAGCGCTAGGTTTGTTGTCCAGTGTTCCATGACAAACTGAACAGTTCATGGTGTAAATTTTCATGCCATCGATCAGATTGTCGTCGGTTGCGGGAACAGGGTTCGTCACGCGCGGGGCGTGACGCTCCATGGAAGCATCCAGTGCGTTCCCAGCGATGCGAGTCTCCAGCCGCGGTGGCGTGGCATCCGCATTGGTCGGCAGCCAGCCAAAGTTTGCAGCGGCCAGACCGAGCAACACGATCATCAGGATGGTGACGATAATTCCCAAGACAAATCCGCGCATGTTTTTCCCCTGACACAGCGGAATCGACATCTGAAATAAGACTGTAGGGAGATTGTAGCTAATACGCGAGCAAACGGCGCGCTTCCCTGACTACGTCAACCACTTTCGGCAAGAAATATTCCTCCTGCGGCGGGGAGAACGGCACCGGCGAATCCTGCGCCGTGAGGCGGACGATGGGGCCATCGAGGTCCTCGAAGGCCTCTTCATTAATAATGGCCGCAATCTCGCCCGCGATCCCGCCGGTGCGAACGTCTTCATGAAGCAGGAGCACTTTGTTGGTCTTGCGCACGGTTTGCGCAATTGCCTCGCGATCGAGAGGCGAGAGCGTGCGCAGATCGAGCACCTCGAGTTCGATGCCATCCTTCGATAGAATCTCTGCCGCTTCCAACGCGACGTGCACCATCGCAGCATAAGTGATGACACTGAGATCTCGACCCTCGCGGGCGATGCGCGCTTTTCCCAGCGGAACGATATAGTCCTCGGCCGGGACTTCCTCCTTGATCCGTCGGTAGAGATACTTATGCTCAAAAAAGATCACGGGATTATTGTCCCGGATGGCGGCTTTGATCAGGCCCTTGGCATCGTAGGCACCCGCCGGGCAGACGACCTTTAATCCCGGCGCGTGGACGAACCACATCTCGGGATTCTGAGAATGAAACGGGCCGCCGTGAACATTGCCGCCACTCGGGCCACGGATCACTAAAGGTGCGGGCGCGCCCCAGCGATAATGCGCCTTGGCGACCATATTCACGATCTGGTTGAACGCGCAGGGCAGGAAGTCCATGAACTGAAATTCTGCTACCGGACGCAATCCTGTGAGGGCGGCGCCGAAAGCCGCGCCAACGATGGCGGATTCGGCGATGGGCGTGTCGATGACTCGCTCCGGGCCAAAGCGGTCGATGAAGCCATCGGTGACTTTGAACGCCCCCCCGTAAATGCCGATATCTTCGCCGATACAGAAGACGCTCGGGTCTCGCTCCATTTCTTCTGCGATTCCTTGGCTGATGGCTTCGAGATAAGTAAGTTGCATAATCGTCAAAAACTCCGCCACGGACTTACACCGATCAACGCAGATCGGTTCATTGGCTGTGTATTACTTCAAATGAACCGCGGCTTCGGTTTGCCTGCGGACACTCGCTGCCGTTTTGACTCTCGGCACAGCATACTTCGGTTTAATTTCGTGACAACCTGGGTCGCAGTAGGCGCCGCCTGCTGCACTCTCGGGAGTTGGCATCGGAGAGTTGACCGCGAAGTTGCGATCTTCCTCTAAGACTCGCTCGACTTCCGCAATCAGTGCGGCGTTTTCCTGGCTCGTCAGCCATTTCTTGGTGTTCACCAAGAAATTCTCGAACCGTGCAATAGGATCGCGCTTGCGCCAATATTCAAATAGCGGCTTGGGAACATAGTCGGCGGCGTCGTGAATGGCGTGGCCCTTCATACGCATCATTTTTGCCTCAATCAACGTCGGCCCTTCGCTGCGACGGGCGCGCTCGCAGGCTTCGTGCGCTGCATCGAAGACCTGGCAAGCATCGGTGCCGTCGATGATGACTCCCGGAATACCGTAAGCAATGGAGCGCTCGGCCAGATCGTTCACGCGAAATTGCATATCAGCGGGCGTGGAATACCCCCAGAGATTATTTTCGACAAAAAGCACGAGGCCGAGATTCTGGACGGCTGCGAAATTCAGACCTTCGTAAGTCACGCCGGTTGACTGGCCGCCATCGCCGATGTAAGTCATTACTGCAATACTGCGGCCCTGCAGTCGCGCGCCGAGGGCAACCCCGGCAAGCACTGGGATCAGATCGCCGAGCGTTGAAATCGGTGCCACGACGTGCCGCTTTTGAATGTCGCCAAAATGCGAGGAAGCATCACGCCCCTTCGTGGGCGAGCCAGCCTTCGCCATGTACTGCATCATGATGTCGCGGGCGGAAAAACCTCGAACCAGAAGCGATCCCTGATTGCGAATCATAGGACCGAGCCACTCGTCGGGTTTCAGCGCGTACGCCGACGCGCATGAACAGGCCTCCTGGCCCAGGCCGAAGTAGACACCGCCCACAACCTTGCCTTGTTTGTAGAGATTCTCGAGAGCCGTTTCCATGCGGCGGTTGAGCAGCATCCAGCGATAGATCTCGATGCATTGCTTCTTGCCGAGATATTTCGATTCGCGAATCGGCGGCGCGGGCGCGCCAAGATCGCCTTCGATTTCGTAGCGGACTTCGTCGCCGGCTCGCACCTGGCGAATGGTGAATTCGGGCTTTTCGAGGCGATAATCCGGGATCGCGTACCTGCGTTGAGTTGCAGCTGCCCGTGATGCGAGACTCCCGTGGCCTCGGCCGTTTCCACTTGCCCGGCTAGGAGTTTTCGTGCTGTTTTTCTTTTTGGCCATTCGAGGAATGGAGCAATGGACGCTTACAAGAATCCTAACCTGTCAGACGGAAATTGACCAACCGCGAGGTCATGACTCAAGCCCAGGATGATTCTTCTTCTTCACGCAGTCGACGCAGTTCCTCGGGAACTCGCATGGGAACGCCAACCGCACTCTTTAGCAGAAGATCGAGACTCTCGAGCCACAGCATCTGACTTTGGAAGATCAGCCCGAAGTTGCGAGAAATGGAGTGAGCGACATCTGTCAGCGGAACCTGTGTGCCGAGTTCCTTTGCCATGGAGGTCACGGGCTTCGAGGTGATTCCGCAAGGAATGATGAGGTTGAAGTAGCTGAGATCGACATTGAGGTTCAACGCGAAACCGTGGGAAGTGACAGCCCGAGAGATGTGAACTCCGATGGCTGCGATCTTGGCTTCTCCCAGAACCGTCGAGCTTTGCTCGACCGGAGAGCCGGGGGCGGCTGTCTCAACGCAATCATTATCAGTCCAGACACCAGTGAGCCCGGATACGCGTTTCGTGGGGATACCGAAATCGGCGCAGGTGCGGATCAACACTTCCTCTAAGCGGCGAATGTAGGCAACGGCGCCAAGTGTTTTTTGCTTGCCGTCGTCGGCCTGTATCTCGCGCAAATTAAAGATGGGATAGCCGACCAATTGTCCCGGGCCATGGAAAGTCACATCGCCACCGCGATCACATTCGCAAACTTCAACCGTGCGCTCGGCAAGGCGTTCGGGGGAAGCGAGGATGTTAGCCGCTTTCGCGTTTCTTCCCAGCGTGATCACCGGGGTGTGCTCTAACAGCAGGAGCACATCGCCGATACGGCCTTCTTTTCGTAAGTCGACGAGGCGCTGCTGGAGACGCAGACCGGTGACGTAGTCAAGCGTGCCGAGTTGGAGAACAGAAATCATCAAAATCTCTTCGCCGCGGATTTACGCGGACACACGGATCACTTAGATGGCTCCGTGAAAATCCACGGCTGTTTTTATGCGTTGATCGCCATACCGTACACACTATTGGATGCATCGAGCATGGCTTCGGCCAAAGTCGGATGGGCGTGAATTGTCCACACCAAGTCTTCTGCCGTTGCCTCCAACTCAATTGCCATTACGGCCTCGGCGATCAATTCGGTGGCCTGCGGGCCGATGATATGTACGCCGAGAATCTCGCCGTAGTCGGCATCGGAAACAATCTTGATGAATCCTTCATGCTGACCGACGATAGAAGCGCGTGAATTTGCCGTGAAGGGGAATTTGCCGACCTTGAGGTTGTAGCCGGCTTCCCGCGCCTTGGCTTCGGTCAATCCGACGCTGCCGATTTCCGGATGGCAGTAAGTTGCATTGGGAATGTGCTCGGGGTTAATCGGCTTCGCGGGCCTGCCGGCGATTTTGGTTACGGCCACAATTCCTTCCATCGCTCCCACGTGCGCCAATTGTGGCGTTCCTAGAACAATGTCGCCGATGGCATAGACGCCGGGTTCGGCGGTCTGCATCCAGCTATCGGTTTTAATGAACTCGCGGTCTGGTTTGATACGAGTTTTCTCCAGCCCAATATTGTCGGTGCGTGGCCTGCGGCCTACTGCAATCAAAATTTTCTCAGCTTCGATTTTTTGCTGCTTGCCTGCTGCGCTGAAAGTGATGGAGACGCCGGACTTAGTGTTGTCAACTTTCTCGACTTTGGCACCGGTATGAAATGCGATTCCGCGCTTGCGATAAACTCGCGTCAACTCTTTCGAAACATCTTCGTCTTCGATCGGAACGAGCCTAGGCAGCATTTCGAGAATCGTGACTTCGCAATCGAAGGAGCTATAAATCGAAGCGAATTCGACTCCCACGGCTCCTGCGCCCACGATCACCAGCGATTTCGGAATCTCTTTCAATCCAAGGATTTCGATGTTGCTGAGCACTTGCAGCCCAGGCTTCAATCCGGGCAACATGCGGGCCTCCGAGCCGGTGGCGAGAATGATGGTTTTCGTTTTTAAGTGCGTTGTCCTGCCGTCGTTTGAAACTTCGATGGTGTGTACGCCATTCTGCGCGGGGCCGGTGAGTTTGCCATAGCCTTTGACGGTCTCGACTTTATTCTTGCGCATAAGGAACTCGAGACCTTTGGCGTGCTTGGTTACAATCTTGGTTTTGCGCTCCTGAATCGAAGCCCAGTTTAGTCTTCGCGCATCGACTCCCTCGATGCCGAATTCTTTCGCGTCTTTCAGGTGGTCCCAAATTTCAGCATTGAAAAGCAGCGCCTTGGTTGGAATGCAACCCACGTGCAGACAAGTGCCGCCGAGAAATCCATCTTTTTCGATTAATGCGGTTTTCAAGCCATACTGTCCTGCGCGAATAGCAGCGGTGTATCCCGCCGGGCCGCTGCCGACGATGGCGACGTCATAAATCATTTCTGGCAAAGTTGCGCTCCCCGAGAATGAATAAAGATGAGTGCCTAAATAGCTGATTCTACGATATGCGGCGAGGATTCAGGAACCGGACGAGGTGCAGCCGCGTACCTTATGGCAGTGCTACACTGGGGTTGAGCAGGAGGTCACCTTATGCACCTGTTCGCATTCTTTCTTCCGTTTTTCGGTTTTGGCTTCGTTCTTTATTTTCTTCCGGCGATCATCGCCTTTGCCCGTAGCAAGAGGGATGCGGTGTCCATCCTAGTGCTTAACTTTTTTCTGGGATGGACAGCGGTCGGCTGGGTGATTGCGCTGGTATGGGCGCTGAAGCAGGACGTGCCGCTGGTGGCACGCTGAGACCTTGCACCACGCGCGATTATGGCTTCGGAGTTCCTTTCCGGTTAAAATCGCTTCGTGGGCGCGTAGCTCAGGTGGATAGAGCATCTGCCTTCTAAGCAGAGGGTCGCAGGTTCGAGTCCTGCCGCGCCTACCATCGTTGAGGTCCTTCGCTGCGCTCACGCCTGCTAACGCCTCGAGTCCTGTTGAGCCTATTTGCCCGAAAGCAATCCGAACACGACTACGCTAGTCGACGTTCCGACGTAGACTTTTCCGTTCACGATCATAGGTGTGCCAAAGTGGCTGGCGCTGCCAAACTGATCGCGGCCATTGGGCGCTTGGTTGGTGTTGTAGAGTTCCTGCTTCAAATTTTCTGCGTTATAAGCATGCAGCACCGACGGGCTGGAATGCTCGATTGCCCACACGATTCCATTGCTTGCGCCATTTGCCGAAATACTCGGCGTGGTGCCGGGATAGGGAAACGACGTCGTAGTGGCAGAAAGCGGCGACGTGGAAAGTTTTGCCTGAGTGAAGCGAAAGCCTAGAAGGTTGTTGCTCACCGGCCCGTAGTAAATGTTGCCTCCATAGTAAGCTGGCGCTCCCCAAATGCCGCCAGACAGCACGCCGTCGATCTCTTGATAGATCGCATTGTCATTGCTGGGATTGAACTTTCCCATGTTGCTGCGGTTCACGATATAGATGTTTGAATCTTTTCCTGCACCGATGGCCAACTCTTGAGGGTTGCCATTGCCGTCCTTCATGGTCGGCAGAACGATCTCTCCTCCCGACCCGAGGTCCTCATCGGAATCGGATTCCTGCACGGTGTTGTACATTTCGAAATAATCAGCGACCGCCAAGTTGTTATTCGTGGTGGAGAGCTTCAGGAAGCCGTTGCCGAAATCGCCGCTGGAAGGGAAGCCTTGGGAATTCAGAGTCGTGTCAAAAGTTCCGTTAGCGTCGAGCAGGTAGATATTGCTGCCATCGGATGATAGACCTCCGCCGGCTTGCCACACCGATCCTTCGTTTCCATTCGGGGTGAGATCGATCACGCTGGTCTGCGCACCATTCTTTTCGCTGTAGCCAATGACCCAGCCGGTATAGGGACGCTCATCGCAATGCGAGGTCCAGCCGGTGTAAACGACATGATTCAGCAGCAGTAATCCCGCGCGCTCCGCGTATTGATAAGGATCAAAAATCACGTAGCCACCCTGGCTGCCGTCGCCAGTGCCGGGATATTTCGCCTGCACCGTGATCGGTGAGCCTGGCTGCTCCTTGCCGGTCGCCGCGTCCAATGCGTGAATTCGCTGGTAGTAGTTGCTGGAGGAATCCTTGCTCATCGCGACCAAGATGATGGTGCCGTGCGGGCCGAGTTTGCGATCAATGACTGGAGTCGACGTGATGCCGATGGTCGGGGTAATTTGGCTGCAGTTGTGGATGTCCGATGGCTGCTCGCCTGAGCCCAGCACCGACGTGTGCCAAAGTTGCGTTCCGGTATCGGCGTCGAACGCATAGGCGCTGTCATTTTCCGTTTCCACATAAACGACGTTGTGCGTGCCTTGGCCGGGAACCGCAAGCTGGTACAAATACAGCGGTTCTGCATCGACGACGCTATCCACTGACATCGTGAGCAACTTGCCGAAGTTCGAGGAGTTCACGTTGTTCAACGTCAAAATTGTTTCCTGGAGATTTTGCCCGGATCGAGCGATGTCGTTGTGATAAGTGGTGACGTCAGTGGCGGAAGCTGCGAATACGATGCAAAGCACGAACGGCAAGGACAAGGCATAGCGAAGGAACGACGTGGAACGAGTCATTGGATTCTCCAGGCGACTGGTTGTGGGCTTGGTGCTAAGGCTGCTACTCAGATGCGGAAAGCACGCAAGCCGGTTGTGAAAATCTAGCGCAGCCGGCAATTCCTTGCAAGACTCATTTGGACGCCGTTATTGGCCGGTTTGCCAAGTTATAATCAATCGAACTTTCCCCCGCCAGGAGATTCCGTTGGGTCGTCACGGAAGGCCGACGCCTTCGCAAACCGCCGTAAAAACTAAACCGCGTGAGACGCGTCCGACTTCGGATTGGGGACGCGTCACAGTACCATCAGGCCCGGAAGTGATTAGTTTTAAACAGCTAGCGGGCTTTGCGGGGATTTTCCTCGCGACTTGGCTCGCCTATCTTCCGGGGCTGCATGGAGGCCTAGTTTGGGATGATGCGGCGCATGTCACGCCGCGTGACTTGCGGTCGCTTCATGGTTTGTGGCGGATTTGGTTCGAGTTGGGCGCGACGCAACAATACTATCCGCTATTGCACAGCGCCTTCTGGATGGAACATCGTTTGTGGGGTGGTGCACTGCTCGGTTACCACCTCGTCAATGTGTTCCAACACGCGATCTGCGCCTGCCTATTGGTACTGATCGTACGTTATCTCAAGCTGCCTGGGGCGTGGCTGGCAGGTTTTATCTTCGCCCTTCATCCTGTATGCGTCGAGGCGGTGGCATGGATCTCGGAGCAGAAGGATACGCTTTCGGGAGTTTTTTACCTGGCGTCGGCGCTGGTTTATCTGCACTTTGATCGCGATCGAAAACGATCGCAATATTTCTGGGCGCTGGTGTTGTTTGTCCTGGCGCTCTTGTGCAAGACCGTAACTGCGACGCTTCCGGCGGCGCTGTTGGTAGTGTTTTGGTGGCAGCGCGGAGGTTTAGATTGGCGCCGCGACGTGCGTCCGTTATTGCCGTGGTTCGTGATCGGCGCGGGTTCGGGCTTGTTCACGGCGTGGGTCGAGGCGACTTTTATCGGAGCGAAAGGTGCTGGCTATGACTTAACCTTGGCCCAACATTTCCTGTTGATCGGCCGCGTTTTATGCTTCTATGCAGCCAAGGTTGTTTGGCCATTCAATCTCTTATTTTCGTACCCCCACTGGCAACTCGATCCCACGGTTTGGTGGCAGTACCTTTATCCCTTCGCAGTCATTGTTGTTTTGGCCGGGCTAATTGCCTTGGCGCGTCGTAAAGACGCAGCAGTGCAACGCGGACCATTGGCAGGATTTCTATTTTTTGCCGGAACTCTGTTCCCGGTGCTCGGCTTCCTGCACGTTTTTCCTTTCAAGTATTCCTACGTGGCCGATCACTTTCAGTATTTGGCAATGCTCGGCATCATCGTGCCCGTGGCTTGGCTGATCGCGCAGATTTCTCTGCATATTCCAAAAGTGGCGAGCGCCGCCATCGCATTTTTCGTGGTGGCAATTCTGGGAGTTTCGACTTGGCGGCAAGCTGCGCTTTATCACGATCCCGAAACGCTTTACCGCGCGACGCTGGCTGGCAATCCCAAGAGTTGGATGACTCACAACAACCTCGGAATTTACCTGGCGGAAAAACCGGGACGACTCGATGACGCAATCGCCGAATTTGAAGCTACGATCCGCATTCGGCCCGATCATATGAAGGCGCACATGAATCTAGGCAACGCATTGATGGACAAGCCGGGTCGACTCGCCGATTCAATCGCTGAGTATCACATCGCGCTGCAGCTCGACCCCAACTATGCGCCAGCCCACGACAATCTGGGAGTTGCGCTGATGCAGATGCCTGGTAGCCTTCCCGAGGCGATTACGGAATTCGAAACCGCGGTGCGATTGCGCCCAAACGACGCCAGGACGCATGAAATGTTGGGCATCGGTCTGTCGCAGACGCCCGATAAACTGCCGGAAGCGATCGCCGAATTTCAAGAAGCACTGCGAATTGAACCAGGCAACGCCGACCTATACATCGACTTAGGCGATGCGTTGGCCAAGATTCCTGAGCGGCGCCAAGAAGCGATCGCTCAGTATGAAGCAGCGCTGCGCTCCGGTACAGATGCCGAAACCCGGCAGGAATTGATGAAACGTCTCCAGGACCTGCGGGCGGGACCTGATACCGAGAAACGTTAGAAACCTAGCTGCAATCCGAACTCGATCTGCCGCGGCGAGCCGAGCGCAAACACCCCGGTACCCACTCCCACGCGGTCGATGTTGTGGCCGTTGGCATCCGTCCCGTTGATTTGGCCGACACCGCCGGTCAAGACGCCATTCATGGTGGCGCTAGGCAGGTCAAAATTAGCAAAGTTCAAGAGGTTATAAAAGCCAACACTCGGTTGCACGCTGAGGCGCTCCCAGAAGGTGCGACTCCAGGAGAGCTTCGTGTCGAAACCGCGCAACCACGAGAGGTTGACTTGTCCAGGTGGCGCAAGCGGGACCGTTGGGGCCACGCCATCGCCCATTTGTTGCAGTTGCTTTAGCGTGAATAGACCATTGTTGATCAAGACCTGGCCCGCAGGCGTAGCCTGACCGGCATACGTGGAGTTGTAAGCACTGATGTAACTGTTAATGTTGCCGGCGTTAATGCCGCGATCGAAGTTCCCCACGTGGGTGCCGGGCAAGAGATCTTGCACCGTGCCATCCCCCGTGAAGTCGGTGCGGAAAATTTCGCCGGGGCCAATATTGGTATTAGGCACGACGAGCGAAACCGCAAGCGGGCTCCAGAAATGCGCGATGGTACCAAGTTGAAAGCCTGCGGGAAGATTCGCGTATCCCCCAAAAGAGAGTTGGTGGGTGCGGTCGAGAACAGAAGGTCCGAAATAACGATTCGGGTTTGTATTGTCGAGCGCGTTGATGATGAAGTCCTGATCGGAGGCGGCTGGGCTGTCGGCCGAACCTCCGCCGGTATTTTCGAAGCGCGACAATGAATAAGAAGCCTGGAAGTTGATGCCGCGAATCCCGCGAATTGGATTCTTCACTTGCTGAATTAACTTCACCTGCAGGCCGTCGTACACGGACCGACCAACTGGCTCTAGGAAAGGCAGGGGCGGAGCAGCGGGATTGATGCCAGGGAACGCGCAGTTGTAACCAAAGACCGCTCCACAGGGCTGATCGAAATCTGCGGAAGAGGTCAGACCATTGCCAGCATAGGCTGCCATGGTTGCACCCGCATCGATCGCACATTGAATGCCTCCGACGCCGCCTGGGCACCCAAACTGCGTGTTGGTCGCACTAATTGCATTCAGCGCGCCAGCCTTGTTGAAGTAACGAACATCGCCGGTGTGGTTTTGATCGATCCCCAGCAAATAATGGGTCTGCACGTTGCGAACGAAATCCGCACTCAACACCATGCCCGGCCGGATTTCGCGCTGAATGCCGCCGTTCATTACCACCGAGCGGGGTGATTTGTAGCGCGGATCGAACATGGACGCGCCGGTTCCAAAGCCGAGACCCATGTCCAGCAAGCTGCCAACATAGTAGGGATTGGGGGCGCTGACGTTGAATGGAGAATCGGCGATGTACGTCTTTTGAAATGCCGCGATCTCATTTGCGACTGTACCGATCGCCACTGCCCCGCCGGTGGCATTGCTGCAGAAAGCTGGACTCAGAGCGCCACCGGGAATTGCAACCGGGATGGGCTGATCCGTCCCATTACAAGCCGTTGGAAATTGTCCAAAGCCGCCGGTTAACTGGCGGTTCGGTGCGTCAAAGGCCACGTTGTTCCAGATCGCGTTTTCGTAGAAAAGGCCAATGCCGGCCCGGATCACGGTTTTACCGTGGCCCGAGGGATCCCAAGCTACACCTAACTGCGGGGCAAAATTCAGATTGGGCTGTCTCACTGGGTTTCCCAGCCCCGGGAAAAGCGCATTCAATTGTGGAATGGAAGGCAGAGCGCTATCGGTGCGGCCGGTGTCGCGGACATAACGCACGCCATAGTTTACGGTCAGATTGCTTCTCACCTTCCATTCATCGCCGATGTAAGCACCAACGCGATCATCAATAATTCCGCCTGCGGGAAGACCAAACGCAGGAATTGTGCTCGAATACCCCAGACCGTTTCCCAGGTAAACGTATTCCACGGGATAATTCAGCGGATTTGAAATACCGCCAGGGAACGGACCGGAGGCCGCGAACGCAGTTTCGGAAGTGCCAATGTTGGTGAAGAGCAGCGGGGCGATTGAGTTGAAGTTGGCGAATCCACCACCCAGCAGATGGTTGTAGTCGACGCCATAGCGCAGGATGTGAGCACCCAAAGTTCGGCTGCCGTCATACTTAAGCTGATGATCGCTTTGCATGGTACTTTGCGGAGCCAGATAATTCGGGCCGGTCACCAGGCCAGTGCTGCCCATTTGTAGCTCGAGCGGGAAATCGGCTAGCGGCAGGCTCGTGCCAATGGTCGCATCGACGATCTGATTCTGGAATTTTAGATATTCGAAGCGGATACTGTGGGTGTACTGTCCGGTGTTGAAATCAAGTCCCACGACATGGCTGCGCGTGATGTCCTTGTTGTCATATACAGAGAAACCCAGGCCTGCGTTCGCCAACAATGCATTCTTAAAATAGCTGAAGCGGTAGAAAACGTGCATGGACTGTGTGAGCTGGTAATCGGCTTTGCCCATCAAATTATCTTCGACAAAGGGCGAGTTGAAATTGCCGGAATATTGCGCGAAGGGAGCTCCCACCAGCACCGGAGCCTGTTCATGCTGTTCGGTGCGTTCCGCATCGAGAAAATAGAAGAACTTATTCTTGATGATAGGGCCACCGACTCGTCCGCCGTATTGGGATCGTTGAAAGTTTGGGGGGGCCAGTCCCTGCGGAGTGGGCAAGGCTGCAGCCAATGAACTATCGCGGAACAATCCGAAAGCCTCGCCGTGAATATTATTGGTGCCCGACCGCGTAGTCACGTTAACCGCGCCCGAAGAAGTCAATTCACTCGAAAGATCCATGCTGGCTTGGCTGAGCTGAAACTCCTGGATGCCGCTGGCGGGAATATCCATCGTTGTGGTGCCGACGGTTTCGTCGGAGACGTCGACGCCATCCACTTCAATGCGCGCGGTTCGGCCAAAACGGCCACCGAATGAGATCGAGGAAAAGCCCGCCTTGGTTGGATCGAAGTCCTGGCCATCCTGAATTTGTACGCCTGGTTCGAGCTGTGCCAGGTCGAGAAAGTTGCGGCCATTTACCGGGAGATTTTCGATCTGCTCGGCATTTAGAACGCCCTGCACCGTCGCTTGTTCGGTATTCACTTGGACCGCTGAGGCTTGCACCTCGACGATTTGATTTTCTTGTCCAATTTCCAGCTTGACGTTGCCATTGGCGGTGTTGCCTACCTGGACGGTCAGGCGCAACTCAGTCGCATGGAAGCTCTTCGCGGTCACCAGGACCTTATAACTTCCAGGCGCCAAGGTCCCCGAATTGTACGCGCCCGAGGAGTTGGTGGTGAGATTGATCACCTGACCCGTGGCCACATTGGTGATCGCGACTTTGGCGCCGCTAACCACAGCGCCCGAGGGGTCAGAAACCACGCCCACGATGCTGCCTGTTCCTACAGTGCTTTGAGACTGCGCGAGCGAAACCAAGAGAAGTGGCAGGGAAAGCACAAGCAGAAGACGTAGTACGTATACGAGTCGAAGAGAAGATGCTCGGGGGGATGACATCTTTCACCAACCTTTCCGAAGCCGAAGAGCGCCGGGCGATGGTTCGGATGCGCTCAATGGGCCACAACAATACAGCACTAGACAAATAGCTTTCAAGACATTTGTTGGAGACTGTTAGCGGGGAATGCGGGAAAAAGGGGGGGCGTTTAAGCCCCCAGATTAGGAGGGATGTATGCTTGTTGCTGAACGTTGCTAGTCACGGCCAAACGCGATCTAACCTATTTCTGTTCAGCTTTCTTCTTAGCCGCTTCCTTCTGGGCCTCGATGGTCCAGGGAGGAACAATCCCGTTCTCCCGTGCATACGCAATCGATTGGCCTAGGTGCTCGTGGGCGTCGGCGACCAGAATATAGATCACGTCACCGGCATTCGCCTGCGGACCGAGCTTGGGAATCATTTTGGCGAAATCGGCATTGGTCATGCCATTGATTGTCTTTTGGGTGAAATCCCACGATTGATTCAGTTGCTCGATGATCTGTGCCTTGTCAGTCGTCGATTTATCGAAATCCTTGCCCTGGAAGCTGGCGGGCGGGGTCGCTCCGCCGAGTTTCAGAATCTGATAGCGTTCGCCGGCTACGTGAAGAAAGACCTCCGCGAAGGACCGGGAGTCGGGCGATGGACGCCAATTGTATTTGTCCGCGGGAAGGGCATTGGCCAAATCCACAAACTTTTTTTGGACGGCCGCTAGATCGACCAGAGATTGAGCTTTCATGTCATAGCTGGGAGCGGTATGGTCGGTGTTCGTATCGTCCGCACGTGAGCTAGCTTTGCCCACACCCAACGCAAACCAAAGACAGAGTGCTACGGCAAACATTTTGTTCATGTTGTGATCCTCCTGGGAAACAACCACTGAGCCCGGTTAGACGGAAACAGCTTGGAAATAGCTCACCTTAACGTGGGTGACGGTGTGTTTTGAGGGACGAGAACACGGGTTTTTGTATTCCGCCGACATTCGGTGGTTCGCGGGCAGCATATTTTTCCGCTTGACATAATATGAATATAAATTCATATTCATATTATGAAAAGCATAACAATCATCGGTCTGGTGCTCTGGGTGGCGGGAACAATCGGCATCCGCCTGGCAGGCCAGCACATGCTGCATCCCCGAAACGTGGCGGGGACTATCATGTTGTATGTTTTCAGCTTCGTGCTGATGGGCCTGTTGGCGAGGCGAATCTTCAGCCGTGTGGGTCTGGACAAAGAATCCTGGCCGCGAGCTGCGACGCTGCTTGCGCTTCCCACGCTCCTTCTCGATCCGTTTTCGAGCGCGTTTTTCACCACCGTGTTTCCGAATGTCGATCCGGCGGCAGCGGGCGTGTTCGGCGGATGGATGCTGATCTGTTGTGCGGGGGCTGTGGCTGGGGCGTGGGTCAAAGCGTGACCCCAGTCTCCGGTCCACCAGTTCTCAAAACCAAGGAACCGTGGCGCGAGGCTCCGCAGCAGGCGCGTAGTGTTGCCGCACGAGGGAAGCTATTGGTCGCCGCCCGAAGTTTGTTCGAGGAAAAGGGATTCGAAGCGACTTCGATCGCTGAGATTGCTGCCCAATCGGGCATGGCCGTAGGCTCGTTCTACCTTTACTTCGGTTCGAAACGCCAGCTGTTGGTCGCCCTCATGAACGAGCTACTGGAGCGTTTGGCGAGCGCCAATCTGCGACCCGAGGCTGACGGCGATATGCGCCGGGGTTTGCAGAAGTTCCTGACTACCGTCTTCAGAATCGATTTGGGTTACTTTGGGGTCGTCCGCGCATGGCAAGAAGCCAGCCTGACCGACCCCGAACTGGGGCGAATGCAGAGCGCGATTCAGGCCTGGACCGAAGCTCGCATTATGCGCGTCTTCCAACTGCTGCAGGCTTGTCCGAATGCCCGGCAGGATCGAGGTCTGCTCACATTTGCCCGCATGATGGACCGGCATTTCTGGTCGCTGCTGGCGCGGGCGTCGCATCTCTCGCGCAAGGAGTTTGATCGCGAAGTCAGAACCGCGGCCGACGTCATCTACCACTACCTGTTTTCTGATCCCGTAGCCAGCCGCAATTCCTAGTCGGGCGGCAGAATGCGCCACTCGTCCCCGCGCGTGCTGCACCCCGTATCGTGACGTCGCGAGTAACGTTAGTAATCTTTACGGAAACTCCAGCACAGCGAAAAATCGAGTTAAGGCGCACTGCGACAAATCCTAGATAAATGAGGCACTTGTCCGCGGTGGGCTCCGATTACCGTTGCTCAACTGGAAAAATCGGTAACGTGCTGGGGGATTGATGAAGTGTCGAGTGATTGCGGTCCTGGGAACAAGGCCGGAAGCTATTAAATTGGCACTGGTCATTCAAGAGCTAAGGCGGCGCTCCAACGAGTTTGAAGCCGCGGTCGTTCATACCGGCCAGCATCGCAGCATGCTGGACCACGCCCTCCAACTTTTCAAGATCAAGCCTGATTTTGATCTGGATGTGATGCGCCCGAACCAGACGCTCAGCTCTTTGACGGGCCGGGTTTTGGACACGGTTGAGAACGCCTGCCTGCGCTTCCAACCAAATATGGTTCTGGTGCAAGGCGACACGACCACAGCATTCGCGTCCGCGCTGGCCGCATTTTATTGCAAGATTCCGGTGGGGCATATCGAAGCCGGATTGCGCAGCCACGATATCTACAATCCCTTTCCCGAAGAAGTGAATCGGCGGTTGGTGGGAGTGATGACCGAGATACACTTCGCACCGACAGCCCTGTCGCGGGACAACCTGCTCGCGGAAGGGGTTCCGGTAGAAAAAATCGTTGTCACCGGCAATACCGTAGTTGACACCCTGCGCGTGCTGAGCAAGCTGCCACAGTCCTGGGAGAATACGCCGCTGCAAGGAATTCCAGACGACAACAGCCGCCTGGTGCTGGTGACTTCGCATCGCCGCGAGTCATGGGGCTCGGACCAGGAGCACATGTGCCTGGCCCTCAAGGACCTGGTTCAGAAGCACGACGATGTTCGGGTGATTTATCCGGTGCACATGAATCCCAATGTGCGCAGCACAGTGAACGGGTTACTGCAAGGCACGGAGCGGATTCATCTTACCGAGCCGCTGGATTACATCACTTTCGTCAGCCTGTTGCAGCGGTGCTTCCTGGTATTGACCGATTCCGGCGGCATTCAGGAAGAGGCGCCGACCTTTGGCAAGCCGGTGCTGGTGTTACGAAAAGTGACAGAGCGCCCGGAGGCTTCGCAGTTTGGCATGGCCAAGATCATCGGCATGTCGCGGGAGACAATTGTTCGCGAGGCGGATCGCTTGCTCGACGATGCCGACGAGTATCTCGACATGTCGCAGGGCCAAAATCCCTATGGAGACGGCCACGGCTCCGAACGAATTGTCGAGGCCATCTCGCGCTGGCATCAGAAGAAAACGCCGCTGTTGGAAGCTGACAAAGAATTCAAGCTGCCGGCGCGGACGCAACCGCGGCGGCGGAAAAGCGATTTGGTGGAGGCTGCCAAAGCCGCGACTGCGGGACGGCCATGAACAAATCGGCCACGCGCGGCGCGGCGGCAGGGTGGTGATGGCCCGCCATGATCTATGTTCTTTACGCCATCGTCGCGTTCATCTGCATTTATACCGCTCGGCATTACTGGTTTACGCTGAATCGCCTTTTCGGGTTTCAACGCCATCCTTACATCGACATTGATACCGCCGACTGGCCGCCGGTAACGATCCTGGTCGCTGCGCACAACGAAGAGAAAGTCATCGCCAATATTCTGAGTGCGCTGATGACGGTCAAATATCCGCAAGACAAAATGCTGGTGGTTCCGGTAAACGACCGCTCCACGGATGGTACGCGAGAAATTATCGACGGATTCGTTGAGCGGTTCCCTGGTCGCATTCGGCCGTTTCACCGCGCAGGCGGCAAAGGCGGCAAGGCTGCGGCTCTGAAAGACGCGATGGAACTAGCGGAGACCGAGGTCATCCTCATTTTCGACGCGGATTATATTCCTGGGGCTGGCCTGATCAAGCAGTTGGTGGCGCCGTTTTTCGATCCCGAAGTAGGTGGGGTGATGGGACGGGTTGTCCCCATGAATTGCGGTACCAATTTGCTGACGCGCTTGCTGGATTTGGAGCGTGCAGGCGGTTATCAGGTCGATCAGCAAGCCCGCATGAACCTGCGACTTGTGCCGCAGCACGGCGGAACTGTCGCTGGAGTGCGTCTGAGCGCGCTGCATGAAATCGGCGGCTGGAACGACAACTCGCTTACCGAAGATACCGACCTGACTTACCGGCTTTTGCTCCATGGCTGGAAAACGGTTTATCAGAACCGCTCGGAATGTTACGAAGAGGTTCCTGAGACGTGGCCGGTGCGAATCAAGCAGATTATGCGCTGGGCCAAAGGCCATAACCAGGCCATGGTGACGTATGGTCTCCACCTGCTGCTCGGCAAACACCGCGCAAGCCTCCGCGAACGCATCGATGGAACCCTTCTGCTGGGGGTTTACATCATGGCGCCGGTTACCCTGGTGGGATGGATATTAGCCTTAGCAGTCTTCTACGAGGGAATTGCCCCACTGCACGGGGTCGTCGCGCTGCTTTCGATCACCGCCTATGCAGCAATTGGCAATCTGGCGGCATTCTTTGAAATCGCCGCCGCCGTGCGCCTGGATGGCAATCGCAAGCGGATCGTTTTGCTTCCTTTTCTAATCCTGGGATTTGCCGTCAGCATCTTTTCTGTTTCTCGCGCCACCATTGCTCAGGTGAAGGATGCACTGACGGGCGCGGAATTTCACTGGGATAAAACCGAGCGATTTCGGAAGGTGCCGTCATGAACGGTTTCCTTTCCGTCGCATTGCTGATTGTCATGTCGGCGGCGTTATTCATGTTGCCGCTGATTCCCGCCATGGCGGAATTGAACCGCAAGAGTGACGCTCAACCGCTCAGCGTGATTCAGCAACACGCGGGAGAAATCCGGCATTTTGCGGATCGTTTCCGCCTTTACATCAAGGAGCTGGAGCCGCTTTTGCTTCAAGCGGTCAATACCGGCACAACCCTCAGCGGAACCCTGCCTGACAAGACGGAATACCTCGTGCTTGGATCGGGCAAGGAAGCTCTTCGGCTACCACTGCGGCAGAGTGACGAAACCTGTCCCGTTTTGCTAGCTACCGGCATTGATCTCTCGCTGCCGCCGGATACGGCATTTTCCAAAGACGTCTATGTGGCCGGAAGATTTCGTGGAGGCACCAAGAACCGCTATCGCGCGATCCTTGGCGAAAAGGAAGTTGACCTCGGGGCCGAGAGTCATGTCATGCGCTGGGTCCATGCGGTGGGGAACTTCAGCGCCGGCCCCGCATGCCAATTGCATGGCCGCGTGTCTTCCGATACCGGCATTCAACTGAGCGGCGGCGACTCTACCTTCCAGCGGCTGAATGCTCCGCAGATTCAATTTGGCAACCCGCCGATGTCCTCGGATTTTGCAGATACCGCTGAACCTTCGGATTCTTGGGCAACTCCCCCGCGTCTGCTCCACGACGGCAATTTCGAAATCCCAGATGGCCAAACCTTTCGTGGGAATCTCGTAGCGCGCGGAGTGCTGCGCATCGGTCGCCATGCGCGCATTCTCGGAGATGTCAAAGGCGATCGCGGTGTTGTGGTCGACGAAGGCGCGATCCTGAGAGGCAGCTTGATCAGCTCTAACACCATGCGAATCGGTGCTAACTGCGACATTCATGGTCCCGTCATAGCCGAAAAAGTTTTGATTCTGGAACGCGGAACGCGCTGTGGCAGTGCGGAGAAACCAACTACGGTAAGCGCGCCTTGGATTCAAGTTGAGGAAGGCGTTGTGGTATTCGGCACCTTGTGGGCACGCGAGCATGGTGCGGTGGTGGCGAAAGTATGACATTACGTTGGAGCATGATTGCAGCTGCGACTATCTTGCTGGCTCTATTCGTTGGAGCCTGGGCAAACCGCGGGCGTTCTGCGGCAAGTCCGGATCGGTTGCTCTTGCTGCTTCCCGACGATTCAAACCTCAACGATCCCAAAGTGACGGTGTGGCTTGACGCCGCGAACGAAGAGGGAATTCATCTCACTCCCATTCACGATTCCGACTTCATGCGCCCATTTTTCGGCCAGACCGACTGTGCGGGCCTGATTTTGCCGGACTCGATCCATCGTCGCGCCAGCGACTACCTTGTTGCCGTGCTCCGTCGATTCGTTGCCGGCGGCGGCAAGTTAATGCTCGTCTATGATGCGGGGGTTTTATCGACGACGGGAAAATATTCGTTGGGCCAATCGCGATTGTCTGATTTGGCGGGAATTGACTACGCGCTTTACGACAAGCTGCAAGACCACGCGATCGAGTGGGGCAGTGTTAGCGGCAGCGCAGGCGTCTTCGAGAGATTGAACGTTCCTCCGGGAAAATACTATCCCTTTGCCGGCGGGGGCGGCACCGAATCTGCGACGGCGACATCGCCCGATCAGCCTTCCGAGCCGCAGCTCACTCGCTATTTATTTGGCGATCTGAAATATCCCAGCTATGTCACGTCCGGAAGTTACTCTGGCAACATACTCCTTCATTCCGGACAAATTCTGGTCGCGGGCGAACATGACTATGAGAAGGGCTTGGTGTTATTCGTTAATCTGCCGCTTGGGTATCTCAAAGCCAATACCGATGGACTGCTTCTGCATGCGTTCCTCAAATATTTTGCCGAGCAACTTCTGGCTCTGCCCAATCTGATGGCGGTGCCAGACGGCGTGGGTGGGATGGTGTTGAACTGGCACGTCGACTCAAATGCGGCTATCAGACCGCTGGCTGCTCTCGAATCCTGGTCGATGGCGAAGCAAGGTCCGTATTCCATCCACGTCACTGCGGGGCCGGATGAGCATCGGGTTGGGGATCACGAAGGTTTCGACGTGGAGCATAACCCGGTCAGTCAGGAACTGCTTCGCACTTACCTTGAGCGCGGCGACACCATCGGCAGCCACGGCGGATGGATGCACGATTATTTCGCGCAACATGTCGATAAGGACCCTCCCGCTGAAATGGAGAAGTATCTCTCACTGAATAAAGAAGCGCTGGAGAAAGTCACCGGTAAGCCAGATATCGAGTATTCCGCTCCTGACGGTAATCAACCTTCGTGGGTTACAACTTGGCTGGAAGGTCACGGTTTCATCGCGTATTACTTTACCGGCGACTCCGGCATGGCGCCGACGCAAGGCTATCGCGATGGCGTCCGCGAAGGAAAAAAGATTTGGGCGTTTCCGATCGTGCATTTGAACCGGGCCGCTGCCTTCGAGGAAATGGTCAAGCAAGGCTATTCGCCCGAAGAGATTCAAAGCTGGCTGGAGGCCGTGACAACCTTCACCGCCGATCACCGAGTAGCGAGGCTGATTTATTTTCATCCGCCGGGCATCCTTGGATACCGCGACATTGTCGAGAAATGGATGGAGCAAACCGCGAGTTTGCGGAGCCAAGGCCGGTTCCGCTGGTACACAATGAGCGGCCTGGCGAATTTTCTCAATTCTCGAAAGCAAATTGATTGGAAGACCGCTTACGATGGCCAGCATTTCACGATTTCCGCCAACCATCCGGAGAGCTTAGAGCACGCCACCTGGCGTCTGCCTGTGAGTCGATTTAGTGAGCCGGTCATTCTCCGCGGCACAGCGCAAATCGTACGAGGCAATACCACCTGGATGGTGATCGCCGGGAAGGTCCGCGAACTTCAATTCGAAAGCACCATGGTGAAGTGATGAAAACAAGAAACCAGATAACTCGGATATCTCTGCTGCTGGGAATGGTCTTATCCCTCCTGCAGACAGCGTATGCACAAGGCAACATGCCGTCGCCCGACGATGATGCCTCGCCTCCAGCCGCATCTGTCCCAGCCGCAGCGGAAGGAGTTACTCCCGCGGCTCCCAGCGACGCCAAAATCAAGCTGCTTACCAACTACGTAGAGAGCGGTGGCACCTACATGACGCTCACCAACGGGTACGGCAACTGGTATGGAGGATATACACGCGCCGTCTACCAGAAAGGTAACGATGTCTGGAACGGCGAGATTAACGGGGAGCATGAGTTTGGCGATGCTGGCGTCTATTTTGCAGCGGGCGACACGCACACCTTCAACCCGGATTGGTACGGATCTCTTACAGCCGGCACCAGCGCCGGAGGATTCTTCTGGCCGCGTTATGTCGGAACTGGGATGCTCAATCGAAAGTGGCTGCACCGCAAGCAATGGATTACCACCGGCGGCTTTAGCTACTTTGCCGCTAAGGATGTGCACCGCGACAGCTCCGTTTTTCTCGGCACGACGTATTATTTCGAAAAGCCGTGGATCGTCGAGGAAGGCGTTTACTTCAATATCAGCAACCCCGGAACGGTCTTTGCTCCCGCCGGATTCGTCGCGGTCACGCAGGGACGGGACAAACAGCAATACCTCACAGTTCGGGCGGGCTACGGGGAAGAAGCCTACCAATTGGTCGGACCCACGATTACTCTCACCCAATTCAACAGTCAGACTCTGACGATCACCTGGCGAAAATGGATGGGACCTGCCTGGGGCATGAACTTTGTGGCCGATTACTATCACAGCCCCTTCTATATGCGCGGCGGAAGCAGTTTCGGCCTGTTCAAGGAGTTCTAAGAATTGCGCGAGCAGCAACCATTGCGCGGCGCTGCCGGGTTCGATGAGTCGTTCCTGCGCGGCCATCGTGGTGGCGTGATTGCAATGCATCGCGCGCTGACTCACTTCCGACTCGGCCCCACGAACTTGCTGACCTCTGTCTCACTGCTCGTCTGCTTCTCGTGGATTTGGGTGATCCTGCTGCCGTGGCTGTGTTCTTTCTGGCAGTCTTGCCTGTCGCTCAGTTTGCGATGCTTGCCGATCGATGGCAGCCTCGAAATCGCAGAACACCACTTCCATTCCTACCAACTGAATATTCCTTACTTTCGGATTTATCCGGTGCTGC
>Ga0335073_10000557_pt1 | contig 47770 bp, 39 predicted proteins | sample Lox_Sample_22_FD_207093 | JGI IMG/M metagenome (GOLD analysis project Ga0335073, IMG submission 207093) | Soil microbial communities from Loxahatchee National Wildlife Refuge, Florida, United States - Lox_Sample_2.2 | ecosystem: Environmental > Terrestrial > Soil > Wetlands | place: USA...
GCGGTCGAAATCCATCGAGACGTCCGCCGGTTCCCAATCGTCCAAAGCCCTCCACACCGTCTGCTGCGCGGCTACGAACTCGCTGCAAACGCGACAACCTGCCAAGTGCCGGTCCGTCTGCCCGCGTACCTCGTCATTCAGCGTGCCAGCGGCATAATCCAGCAGCAGATCCGGACTCCCTCCCGCTTCCATTGGGCAATGCATAACGATCTCTTTCTTCCCCTAAGCCATATGGGCCAAGCGGGCGCGCAATGTCTCGTACGCCCGAAATAGCAAGGATTTGATCGCAGATTCCGAACAGTTCAGCACTTTGGCGATCTGCGAATATTCCATCTCCTCGTACTTATGCATCAGCACGGCGGCGCGTTGCTTCTCCGGCAACGTCGCTACCGCCCGCCGGATTTCCTCCATGCGGGCCTGATGCAGCATTCTCTGTTCCACGCTCGGCCGCTGATCCGACAATTGTCGGGCCGGCGTTTCCGGCGAATCGTCATCCAAATGTTCTTCGAGCCGTTGGTTCTTTCCATCCCTGAGTGAATTCAGCGCCAGATGGGTGGCGATGCGAAACAGCCAGGTGGTGAACTTGGCCGTCGGCTCGTAACTTCCCCGCGATCGATACACCCGCAGAAAGACTTCCTGCGCCAGTTCTTCTGCGACGGCTTGGTTTTGCACCATCCGGTAGAGAAAGTGGACTACCGGTAAACGGTGCTTTTCCAGCAGGATAGCAAAACTTGCTCCGTCGCCATCCTTGACGCGGAGCATCAATTCCGCGTCGAAATCCAGCGTCGCCGCCAAACCCCCCATATCTTTATCAACCCATTCATTCATCCGAGGTTGCGTTTCCGGGGGCGGAATTTATTCCCCCTTCAGTGAGCGTTCCATCAATCGCTGGATCGCTTCGCGCGGTGATACCCCGAAGTTTATCACTTGAAACATCTGTTCAGCGATGGGCATTTCTACTGAATATCGTCTGGCCAGGTCAACTGCTGCATTTGTAGTTTTAACGCCTTCGGCCACCATCTTCATCGAGCCCACAATTTCGTCCAGCTTTCTCCCATGGGCCAGTTCCACCCCTACCGTCCGGTTTCGGCTCAATTCTCCATTGCATGTAAGCACAAGGTCACCCAGACCAGCCAACCCCGCCAAGGTGACCTGCTGACCTCCCATGGCGACTGCCAGCCGAGTCATTTCAGCCAGCCCACGGGTGATGAGGGCGGCCATTGGATTATGGCCTAAGCCCATGCCGTGCAATACGCCAGCGCCGATGGCGACTACGTTTTTTATAGCGCCGCCTATTTCTACGCCTATAGTATCAACACTCGAATAAAGCCGGAACGTCGGTCCGGAGAAGGAGGCCTGAACCTTATCCGCAATGGCCCTCTCCGGTGATGCTACTACAAGTGCTGTAGGCTCGAATCGAGCCACCTCTTTGGCAAATGTCGGGCCGGAAATGACCGCGATCTTCGGGGTCATGTGAGCCGACAGCACTTCGCGAATCACCTCCGAAGCCCGCATTAGGGTGCCGTTTTCAAGTCCCTTCGTAGCGCTGACGAACACCATAGATTCATTCAGATGCGGCAGCATCCGCTGGTAGAGTGTTCGCACCAGGTGCGACGGCATGACGCTCAGCACCAGGTCCGCGCCTTCCAGAGCCACAGGCAATTCGGTAGTGATTTCGACGTGATCGGGAAGCTGGGCGCCAGGAAGGTAGACGTCGTTTTCGCGCGTGCTTCTCACGCGCTCCGCCAGGTCCGTTTCATAGACCCAAAGGCGGATTCGCGGAAAGCGTGGTCCAAGCGCGATCGCGAGTGCCGTTCCCCAACTTCCTGCCCCTATAATCGACAGATTCTTCAAGGCTTCCCTGCTCCGAACGTGAACACGTTTTCGCTGCCGGAGTGTAGCCGCTGGATGTTACTACTATGTTTGTAGATTATGAATGCGCCTGCGATCAGGGCCGCCGCGAGCATGATGACATCCCTCTCGAACAGCCACACCGCCAGTGGAAAGGTAGCGGCACTCACCACCGAGCCCATCGAAATATAGCGCGTCCACGCGACTACCCCTACGAAGACCACGAGCACCGCTCCCAGAGCCAGAGGCGTGAGGCAAAGGAACGAACCCACGAAGCTAGCCACCGCCTTCCCTCCGTGAAATCCGAGGAAGACCGGGTACGCGTGTCCCGCCATCACCGCCAGAGCCGCCACCGACATCGTCATCGCGTCGTGGTTCGACAGACGGCCCGCAATCCACACCGCCAGGTAGCCTTTGCCGATATCGAGGAGCAGCGTCGCGATGCCGGCAGCGCGCCCCGTGGTCCGCAGAACGTTGGTAGCCCCGATATTGCCGCTGCCACCCGAGCGGACGTCGCGGCCCGTCGTCCACTTCACCAACAGGTATCCGAATGGGATCGCGCCCAGCACGTAGGCTATGGCCGCCGCCAAGAGAATGGTCATCGATTTGAGAAGGGGAACTCCGAAAGTTTAGTGTACACGGAACCGGTGGGACGCAATTGGCTTCGATACAAAAAGAAAGACCGCGCCGTAAAGCGCCCGAAATCCAGCGATGGCGAGGCCGCAATAGCGGTCGTCAGAGAAGCCAAGTCGATCCGTTCCTTGAGGCGCGCCAGAGTCAGATGAGGCGAAAACGGCCGGACCTCGCGTGCCACTCCCACCGAAGCCGTTGCCGATTCGATATCGGCGGCCAGCGAATCGAGCCCCGGCGCGCCAATCCCGCACCAGAACACGCGCGGGGAGCGCTCATTGGGAAAGAATCCCACCCTGGAGATCGCGACCTCGATTGGCGGCCGTTTCGGCACAGCCGCAAGAGCCGATTCGAGCGCTGGAAGCTCATTTTCCGGATACTCGCCGATGAATTTCGTGGTGACGTGCAGATTGGCGGGCGGGCTCCAGGCGATGCGGGCGGCAGGCTTTAGCCGCGCGACAAACGATTCCAGATTGCGTACGACATCGTCGGGTAGATCGAGAGCGATGAATAGCCGCACAGCGACAATTGTACTGAAGCGGTTATTTCTCTGTCTTTGCCTTCTTGATGGCTGCCTCGATGTCGCTCTTGAGATCCTTGATCTCCTTGGTTTCGGGAAGGCCGGATAGAGCAGTCTGCGCGCGCTGGATGAGCGCCTCCATCTTTTGCGGTTCGTCGAGCTTGTCGCGAACGTAGAGCTGCGACAAGCGGAACAGGTTATCGGCTATGGCGGCCATGAACGTGGCATGCGGCACGCTGGCCGCCCCGGACTTGAACAGGTCTTCGGTCTTCGCCGGGTCGTCGGCGGCGCCCGCAGCCCGACAAGTGGCTAGTACCACTCCGCGTTCGATCGAATGCTGCTGCGCGGCCTCCGTTTCGGCGGCGGAAAGCGCCATTCCGGTGGCCACTTTGGTAAATTGCGAAACCGGCGCGGCGCTCCCCTTGGGATAGGAGAATTCAAGCGCGACCGTATCGCCCTTCAGCTTGTCGATTTTGCCGAAATCCTCGGCGAATTGCAGTGCCAACTGACTGGCGGAATCGCGGTCCGCCGACACCAGCCGGCGAAACGCCGCAGGCTCTCGCGAGTTGCGCGCTCCCAATTCGTAGTTGGCTGCCGCGTCCATATAGCCTTCGGCGACACCCGACCGCAACACCAGCGCCCAGGGTAGAGCGCGCGCGACATATTCGTTATCCGTGGCCAGCACGTTGTCCAGGTTTTGCAGCGTCTTCGCATAGTCGCCCGCCTTGTACACCTCACGGGCGCCTTGCCAGTAATATCCCGGTGAACCCATGGCCGGCTGCGACGGCTGGGAAGAACAGGATATAAGGATCTGTATAACCGAAATTGAGACCAGGATAAGCAGGCTTCGCGTGATGCTCATGGGCTTTCGACTACCTCCGCATCGTAGTTAACATAGCGTGTCGCCGAATGCAAGGGAGTGCTGCCGGCTGCTGGCGTCCTCGATCATCGAGATCGGATGTAGTTACCCCTTTCCGCGCCTTCCCGCCAGTCAGGTTCGCTGGTGTCCCATTGCACCAATTCCCCGCGACCCGGGCTCCGCTGGGCTCCTGTTGGATATATGGACAATTTCCGGGAAAATCGGTTAGAATCGGGACCCGGAGGAAGTACCTTGAAAAAAGCTCTGATCTTCGCCGCCTTCTGCCTCACGTTCGCCGCTGGGGCCGCGTTTTCTTACGTCCACGACTGGCACGATCTGGACTCGGTTCACAACCACGTCGTTGAAGCCATCCACGAGATGGACCGCGCTCGCGCCGCCAATCATTTCGACATGGCAGGTCACGGCGTGAAAGCCGTTGAACATTTGCATGCCGCCGAACGCGAGCTCGGGTTAGCCGTGGAATCTGCCCGAAGAGAATAGATTTTCCCCTCTCGTCGGCCGGTCCGGCGGTTCCGCGTGACTTCCCACGCCGATTCACGCGAAAATCGAAGTTCATGGCCGCCACTTCTCTTGCCAAGAGCAAGATCAAAATTGTCCTTCTCGAGAACATCCATCCCGGCGCGGCAGAGATGCTGCGCCGCGAAGGGTACTCCAACATTGTTGCGCACCCCAAGTCTCTCTCGGAAGACGCACTCGCCGAGGCGCTCAAGGGAGCCTACTTCGTCGGAATCCGCTCCGCCACGCAACTGACAGCCGACGTTTTGGGCCGTGCGCCGCGGCTGATCGGCATTGGCTGTTTCTGCATCGGTACCAATCAGGTGGATCTCGATTGCGCCCGCGCCCGCGGGATTCCGGTGTTCAACGCGCCGTTTTCCAACACCCGCAGCGTGGCTGAACTGGTGCTGGCGGAGATCGTCTTCCTACTGCGCGGCATCCCCGAACGGAACGCGGCGGCGCACCGCGGTCAATGGCTCAAAACCGCGGAGGGTGCGCGGGAGGTCCGCGGCAAAAAACTCGGGATTGTCGGGTACGGGCACATCGGCACGCAGATCGGATTGCTGGCCGAATCGCTCGGCATGCAGGCTGCCTATTACGATATCGAGACCAAGCTATCGCTCGGAAATGCGCGCGCCGTGCCGTCGCTCGACGAGTTGCTCGCCGGCTCCGATGTGATCACGCTGCACGTACCGGAGACGCCCGAGACCGAGAACATGATCGGCGCGGCGCAACTCGCGCGCATGAAGCCGGGGGCCAAGCTGATCAACGCGTCGCGTGGAAAGGTAGTGGATATCGACGCGCTGACGTCGGCGCTCCGCGGGAAACACATCGGCGGCGCAGCGCTGGATGTTTTCCCGAGCGAACCCAAAGGAACGGGCGACCCCTTTCTTTCGCCGCTGCGCGAATTCGATAATGTGATCCTCACGCCGCACGTCGGCGGCAGCACCGAGGAAGCGCAGGCCAACATCGGTACCGAGGTGGCCGGAAAACTCGTCAAGTACAGCGATAACGGGTCTTCGCTGACGGCGGTCAATTTTCCGCAGGTCTCGCTGCCGGAACACCCCGGCAAACACCGCCTGCTGCACATCCACCGCAATCAGCCCGGCGTGCTATCCGAGATCAATGCGATTTTCTCCCGGCACGCCGTGAATATTGCCGGCCAGTACCTGCAAACCGATCCGGCCATCGGCTATGTGGTGATCGACGTCGATTCCCGGGGCACAGCGGCCACCAAAGGGCTGAAAGCGGAATTAGACCGAGTCTCCGGGACCATTCGGTCGCGAGTGCTGTATTAGCGGCGCTCCCCCGGCTGTCCCACCAGTCCATGCGTCCTCATGCGTTCCTGCAACAGGCTCAAATCGATCGGTTTCACCAGGTAAGCGTCGCAGAGATCCCCGAAGCAGCGCATCACTTCATGAAGGCTGTCGATCGCCGTGGTCATAATGATCTTGGTTCCCACATGCGACAAGATCCCGCGCGCTTCCTCGATCGCGCGAATCTTGCGGACGGCCTCCTCGCCGTCCATTTCCGGCATCATGATGTCCATACAGATCAGATCGTAGGCCTTGCCGCTCTCAGACGCCGCCGCAAATGCTTCCACCGCTTCCCGGCCGTTGGCCGCGATGTGACAGTCGCCATAACGGGACAGGAAGGTCTGCAGCACCAAGCGGCCGGCAAAATCGTCCTCCACCACCAGCGACCGCAAGCGCGCCTCGGCTTCTTGACGGGGCTGTGGATGCTGCCGCGAGACCAAGCCAGCGAGCGCCCGCATGATTTCCGAAGTGTCCGGCCCTTCGTAGGCATCGGGATCGTCCATCATGGCGCGAAGCGTGTCGATGGCGTGCAATAACACCGTCACCTGCTCCGGCCTCGGCGCGGTGCGTTCGAGACTCAGCGGGATGAGCGCGCGCTCCGTGCGCCCGGCAAGTGCGCCCACCTTGGCGAGGCGGCAGCGGCCGGCACAAACCAACATGGAACGAGTGGCTTCCAACAGGCGGTCCCGCACCCTTCCATCGGCCTGTGCTCCACCCGCCTCCAGCGAGATAAGGCTTTGCTCCATGACGGCTAGATGCTCCGCGCATGCGTCGCTCTCGATTCCTCTTTGCTCGTCGATCACTGCGATTTCTCCTCCTGCGTGGCTATCCAACCAGCGCTGCCCAAAACGTTCCGGAAGCGTTCGAATTCCTCCACCGCGCGTGGCATCAACTGCCCACAGCGCGCCATCTGGCCGTCCTTTCCGGCCTCCTCGATGGCCTTCGCTAAGGCTGAGAGCGATTCCGCCGCCACGGTGGCCGCGGCTCCCTTCAGTCTGTGCGCGCGCTGGCGGACCCCGGGGCTATCGCCAGCCGCAATGCACTGCCGCAGACTGTCGAGCCGCCCCGGGAAATCGGCCACGAACGACCGCAGAATGGCTCCCGCCAGGCGCTGGTCGCCGAGAAGCCGCCGCATCAAGGCACGCTCATTAAAAACGATCGGCGCTGCCGCTGCATCGCTATCCCCAGCCACCCCGGCGGGAGCCTTCGAGCGGGCCGGGAGCCATCTCGCCACCGCATCGGAGAGCCGCTGCAGCTCTACCGGCTTGGCTATGTAATCGTTCATGCCAGCGCGCAGGCACCGATCGCGGTCCGCCGGCATCGCGTCGGCGGTCACCGCGACGATGGGAATATCGGACCTGTGGAGTTCCCGGATATGGAGCGTCGCTTCAAATCCGTCCATCACCGGCATCTGGCAATCCATCAACACCAGGTCGTAGCCCCCGCCGGCGACGGCCTCCACGGCTTCGGCACCGTTTTCGACGGCGGAGGCCTGACACCCCAGCACCGATAATTGCGCCAGCAGTACTTCGCGGTTGACCGGATTGTCCTCCACTACCAGGATTCGTCCGCCATTCACGCACGATTTTTCCAGCTTGTCTGCGGTGGTTGCGACCGGTTCCGGGATCTCCCTTTCGGCGATCTCGAGGGTAACCGTGAACCAGAACGTGGAACCCATCCGGTCTATGCTCTGCACCCCGATCGTTCCGCCCATCAACTCGACCAGTTGTTTACAGATTGCCAAACCGAGGCCCGTGCCGCCATATTTGCGCGTTCGCGAGGCATCGGCTTGCGAGAATGGCTGAAACAGCCGGGAGATTTCCTCCGGCCGTAACCCGATTCCGGTATCGATAATGCGAAACCCGATCGTCACCTGGCGGCGATCCTGTTTTTCCAGGACTGCCTCCAGCACCACTTCGCCGCGTTCGGTGAACTTGACGGCGTTGGTAACGAGATTAGTCACAATCTGGCGCAACCTGTGCGGATCGCCGCGCAGCAGTTCCGGGATGGCGTGCGAAATCCGCGCCAGGAAGTTGAGCCCTTTGGCTTTGGCCTGAATTCCGAGCAGTTGGACCACCCCGTCCAGCATCTGGCGCAGATCGAAGGTGCAACTTTCCAGCGTCACCTTGCGGGCCTCGATTTTGGAAAGATCCAGAATGCTGTCAATCAGCGATAACAGCACTTGTCCGCTGGTTTGGGCCACGGTGGCATAACGCCGCTGCTCCGCCGAAAGTTCGGTCTCGAGCAAGAGCTGCACCATGCCGATCACGCCGTTCATCGGTGTCCGGATTTCGTGGCTCATATTGGCCAAAAAGCGGCTTTTGGCGATGTTGGCGTCATCGGCAGCTTCACGGGCACGAATGAGCTCGTCCTGATAGCGCTTTTGTTCGCTGATGTCTTCGGCAAGCCCCACTATCCGGATCAGGCGCCCGTCCGCGGACCGGACGGGAAACGCGCGGTCACGAATCCATTTTTCCCCCTGAAGCGTTTGAATGCGGTACTCGGAGTCAACGGCCTCTCCAGCCATCTGCCGCAGGAAAACCGCATGAGAGCGCGTCGCATCGTCGGGGTGGATGCTGTCTGTCCAAGACATGGGATTGCGATAGAGGCTTTGGCAGCTTTTGCCCCAGACCGATTCATATGCCGGACTGACATAAAGAATTTCGTCGGCCGACGGAGGCATCATCCAGAAAACTTCGCGGATGTTTTCGGCCAGCTGGCGGAATTTTCCCTCACTGGATTGTAGTGCCTGCTCGGAACCCTTCCGTTCTGTGATGTCGCGGAAGAACCAGACCCGGCCCTGATACTCCCGCCGCTGATTCCGCAACGCCGTGGAATAACGTTCGAGCGTGCGTCCGTCTTTGAGCTCAATCTCGCAATGATCGTCCAGATCGGGATTGTTATAAAGCTCCTGAACACGGGCCAGGAAGCTCGCAGAATCGGCCACCCGTTCGCATACCGCCGCCAGAACCGGCGCATCGTCCTGTCCATCGAGATGGCCGGGGCGGGAAATTTCCCACAGTTCCAGAAACCGGTTGTTGTGCGACGCGATGTTTCCCCTGGCATCAACCGCCAGAATGGCATCGGGAGAACCCTCGTGAATCGCGCGAATGAGAGAGTGTTGAAATTCGTGACGTTTGGCCGAAATCTCCGCCGCTTCTCGCGCAGCCCGTAAAGCCTCCTCCGCCATTTTCCGATCCGTCGTGTCTAGACTGATGCCTACATGTCCGAGGAAGGTGCCGCCCGGCCCAAAACGCGGTTCGGCTACCGACTCCATCCAGTGCCAGCCGGCAACCGTCCGCATCCGCGACTCCGCCCGGAAGGACGCCCGTCTCGCTACTGACTGGCCAAACGCGGCCAGGTATTGGGGTGCATCCTCCGGATGCAGAACCGACTGCCAGTTGTCTCCCTCGACATCTTCGTGGGAGACGCCCAAAGTGTCCCGGTATTCACGATTCACGAAACGGATTCCGCCGGTTTCATCGGTGACCCAGATCGCCGAGGGGCAGCTATCCGCCATGATCCGGAATCGCTCCTCGCTTTCCCGCAAGACTTCCTGGTCACGCTTGCGATCGGAGATATCCTCCACGTGGGCGATAAAATACGATACCTTCCCGGCGGCATCGCGGACAGCCGAAATCCGCACGCGAACCCATACCGAATTGCCGCTCCTGTGGAGGTAGCGTTTCTCCGCTGCCCAATAGCGCTGAAAGGTTCCAACCCCTTGCGCGGCGCGCAACCGCGATCCCTCCAAATCGTCGGGATGGGTGAAGTCCATCCACGTCTTTTCCGACAATTCCTCGGCCGAATATCCGAGCATGGCGCAAATTGCCGCATTAGCCTGTAGAATCTTGCCGTCAGGGCTGGACAACGTCATACCGAACGGAGCATGTTCGAATAACAAACGGAACCGGATTTCGCTCTCCCGAATCTGCCGTTCCGCCTCGAGGCGCTTGCGGATATCCCGCGCGATGGCCGATGCGCCAATCACCTCACCGCCGGAATTGCGAATCGGCGATATGGTAATGGATACCTCAACGCGCGCTCCGCTTTTGTCTTTCAGCGTGGCATCGTAAGGTCCCACCGCGCGCCCGTCGCGCACCGTATCGAGAATGCGGTTTACCGCTTCGATACGATGATCGAGAACGAAAGTCTCAAAACTGCGGCCGGAAATTTCCTGGTACCGGTAACCCAATAAAGTCTCCGCTCCCCGGTTCCAACTTGCCACGTTGCCAGCCAGAGTGACGCTGAAGATCGCGTCGTCGGACGATTCCACGATGGACGCGAGCAAAGCCTGGTCTCGTTCAGCCTCTTTCCGGGCGGTAACGTCCCGCAGGATGATGGAAATCGCGATCAGTTCGCCGGCCGCGTTGCGTACCGGCGAGGCGCTCCTTGAGACCGGGAACCGTCTGCCATCCCGGCGCAGCCCTACTCCCTCGCAGTACGACCGGCAAATGCCGGCCCGCACGTCCTCGTAAACCCCTTGAAGAACGAACTGCCTTTCCGGCGGCAGGAGCATGGAAAGCGGCTGGCCAATCGCCTCCGCAGCAGTGTACCCGAATGCCTTTTCCGCCCCGGAATTCCAGGTGAGAATCGCGCCGGTTGGTGAAACTGCGATCAGCGCATCCTCGGAATTCTGTGCAATGGTGGCCAGAAATGCTTGTGCCTCCCAATCCGCCCGTGCCCGCGTAACATCCCTTTTGATGGCGATAAAGCTGACGATTTTACCGGCTGGGCCCTCCACGGGGGTGATTTGCATCTCTTCCCGGTAAAACGATCCGTCTTTGCGGCGATTGGTGACTTCGCCGTGCCAGACCTGCCCCGAGGTGATGCAGTTCCACATCTCCTCGTAAACTTCCCCGGGCGTTCGACCAGATTTCAAGATTCGCGGGTTTTGCCCCACCACCTCTTCCTTTGCATATCCGGTCAAAACGGTGAAAGCCGGGTTTACATATTGGATGGCGCCACTGCTGCCAGTGATCACGATGGCGTCCGCCGCCTGCTCAACTGCCGCCACAAGGCTGGCGCAATCCATGACTCGGTTTTCGGAAGATCCCATCGCACCCTTTGCCGGCGTTACGCCGTCATGTTTCACTATCGGCATTCCGCCGCAATTCCTTGAACGGAACGGCGTGGATCTGTTCCGCCGATCTGTTATCTTGAAAAATAAAGCCGCTTGGTATGCCTTTTTACATTCAACCCCTTAGGGAGTTCCTGGTTCGCCCGGCGCTACCCGAGCCGCTTTCACGACTGACCGAGTTGGCGTACAACCTGCTGTGGAGTTGGGAGCCAATCGAGCGTTCGCTGTTCCGCCGCTTGGACCCGGGTCTATGGCGGGAGTGCGGCTACAATCCGGTGCTGATGCTGGGTCGCGTCTCGCAGGCAACCCTCGCTAAAGCCGCCGGCGATCCGCGATACCTGGCGCTTTATCGCGCCGCGTGCGAAACCTACGACCTCCGCACCCGCAAAGGCGAACCTCCCGCCGACGGAAAACTGATCGCCTATTTTTCGGCCGAATACGGTCTCACCGAATGTCTTCCCGTCTATTCCGGCGGCCTGGGGATTCTCTCGGGTGACCATCTGAAATCGTCCAGCGATCAGGACTATCCCCTGATTGGTCTCGGCCTGCTGTATCAGCAGGGCTACTTCCGCCAACTGCTCAATCCTGACGGATGGCAGCAGGAACGCTATCCGGTTAACGATTTCTACACCCTGCCGCTCACGCCGGTCAAAGACGCGGACGGACGCGACCTCAAAGTGACCGTCAAGCTTCCCACCGGTAACGTCTTCATTCAGGTTTGGAAACTGTTTGTCGGGCGGATTACGCTGTACCTGCTCGATACCAATATTCCCGAGAACGTTTTGCCGCAGGATCGCGACATCACCGATTCTCTCTACGGCGGGGATATTGATACGCGCATCCGCCAGGAGATCGTTCTCGGAATCGGCGGAATGCGTGCGCTCAAGGCGATGGGGCTGAAACCCACGGTTTTCCACATGAATGAAGGCCATTCGGCGTTTCTCGCCCTGGAACAGGTCCGGTGGTTGATGCGCGATGAAAACCTGAGTTTCGAGGAAGCCCTGGAGTCCGCGCGCGCCAGCAACGTTTTCACCACCCACACCCCGGTTCCCGCCGGTATCGATATTTTCGACGCCGGCCTCATGTATCACTACTTCGCCGACTACTGCCACGACGTGCAGATTGATTTTCAGCAGTTGATGGCGCTCGGGAGGCGCAACGTGTTCAACCGCGACGAGCCATTCTCCATGGCCGTCCTGGCGCTTCACACTTCCGCTTTCCGCAATGCCGTCAGCCGGCTCCATCGCGAAGTTTCGCAGGAAATGTTTCACGATCTGTGGCCGCAACTCCCGCTTTGGGAGGTGCCAATCACTTCCATCACCAACGGGGTTCATCTTCCGAGCTGGCTGAACGGCGACTTGGCAACGCTCTACGATCAGTACCTCGAACCCGACTGGCGCGACCGCTTCAACGATCCTAGTATCTGGGGGCACGTTCACGAAATTCCGGACGAAGAGCTGATCGAAGTGCATCGGCGCCGGAAACGCCGCCTGGTGAGCTTCGTCCGTGCGCGCCAGCACTCCTCGGCGGTGCGCCGGCAGGTTTCCGCCGCGGAAGTGCGGCGGGCCGGGGAAGTGCTCGATCCCAATGCGTTCACCATCGGATTTGCCAGGCGGTTCGCCACCTATAAGCGCGCCACGCTGCTGTTCCGCGATGTGGAACGGCTCAAACAAATCCTGCTGAACAAGGAGATGCCGGTGCAGATCGTGATCGCCGGCAAAGCCCATCCCAAGGACCAGCCCGGCAAGAGTTACATCCGCGAAGTGGTACAGCTTTCTCGCGATCCGGACCTTTGGAAACACGTCGTCTTTGTGGAAGATTACGACATGAAGGTGGGCCGCGAGATGATTCAGGGGGTTGACCTCTGGCTGAATAATCCCCGGCGCGGCGAAGAAGCCTGCGGCACGAGCGGCATGAAAGCCGCCGTCAACGGGGTGCTGAATCTCAGCATTCTCGACGGCTGGTTTGACGAAGCATATGAAACTTCCGGCGGATGGGCCATTGGCGACCGCGAACCGTATTCCGACGACCAGGATGCCCTGCACGCCAGCGCTATCTACTACCTGCTCGAGAACGAGATCGTGCCGATGTTTTACGAACGGCGCGAGAACACGCCGCGGGAGTGGATCCGCCGCATGAAGCAGTCGCTGGCCTCTATCAGTCCGGCGTTCGATTGCCGGCGGATGGTGGCCAACTACATGGCGGAATTGTACGATCCGGCAAACGAACAGCACCAGCGCCTGCGGTCCGGCGGGTATGGGAAAATTCGCGAAAAAGTGCGATGGAATGCCCGCATTCGGGAAGTATGGGACCGTGTTCGCTTCGTCGATTCCGGTGTCGCGCCTTCTTTGGCGGTCACCAGTGGTGCGCCGGTAGCCGTCCGAACGAGCATCGAACTCGCCGGACTTTCGGCAGTCGACGTGCGAGTAGAAGTGGTGATGGGGCGGGTGGATTCCAACGGACACCTGGAGGAAACGGAAGTACAGGTGCTGCCGTCCATTGAACAGCAGGGCTCGGTGGCCGTTTTCGGTAAAGATCTGGTACCGGAACGGACTGGCCGGCTAGGTTATGCGCTGCGGGTAAGCCCCAACCATTTTGACGATCCGTTAACCCGGCCTTGTGGCAGTCTCCTAAAGTGGAGTTCCGCGGGATAATCGAAGTTTGACGTGCAAACTGTTCCAATCCGTGGTAAATATGGGTTTGACAATTAGGCGGGTCCCGGATCAGAGGGAGTAGGGTGCCACGGGAACCCCGCGGAATCCCTTCTGGTTGCCTCACGCGCCATACCGCTGCTGTGCATGGCGTGAGTTCGCGTGGGACTGATCGGTGCCTTGCTCGCGCCCGCGCCTGAGAGTTACATAATCGAGTTCTGCCACTAACGTTTTTACGTCCAGCAATCTACGGAGTAACCTTCCCATGGACAGCGACCGCAAGTATCGACAACCGGGATACATGGATACCGACCGCGACGGGCGCGGTCCCCGCCCGGATGCGCCGAAGCCGCAAGGACCCCGTCCCCCAATCGACATAACCGGCCCCCGCCTGCCGCGGCTGGTTCAACATGTCGCCGCCGCCCGTTGTTTCAACTGTGCTACCGCGCTTCCGGCCGGAACCGATTTTTCCGGCAATTGCCCAAAATGCAATGCGGAGTTGCACTGCTGCAAACAGTGCTCGCACTTCGAGCCCTCAACCCGCTTCCAGTGCCTGAAGCCGATCCCTGTGCGAATTCCCTACAAAGATAAGGCTAACGATTGCTCGCTATTCGCCCCGCGAGTCACCGTCGCCCGCGAAGGCACCAACAATACCCCACCCCCGCCTACGCTGGCCAATGGTAACGGCGGACCGCCCGCGCCCAAGAATGCCGACGACGCGCGCAGCGCGTTCGATAAGCTGTTCAAGAAGATTTAGAAGCCGGCAAGAAGCCAGAATCGCGGAATCCGCGGCTCTGCTTCTGGCTCCTTACTTCTGGTTTCGTCACTCCCTCCCGGCATACAACTCCGCGATCTCTTCCCGGCAATTCTCCAGCGCGCGCGCCCGTCTCAGCTTCATAGTGGCCGTCAATTCGCCGTTTTCGATGGAGAACTCGCGCGGAAGGACGCGGTACTTCCTCACCTGTTCAAAAGGCGCGAGCTGTTTGTTCACTCGCGAGATGGCTTTTTGGATGCCGGCGACAACCGGCGGCGCGGCAGCCATTTCCACTGCCGGCCGTCCCTTCCACTGCTCCATTCCCTTGAGCGATTCGGCCGCGGTCAAATTCAACGTAAAGATGGCGGTGAGAAACGGCAACCGGTCGCCGATAAGCAGCACCTGGCTGATCAGCGGCTCCATTTTGAAAAGCGCCTCGACGCGCGAAGGGTAAATTTTCTTTCCGGTGGACGATACGATCAGTTCCTTTTTGCGCCCGGTAATGAAAATGAAGCCTTCCTCGTCGGCATGGGCTACATCGCCCGTGTGCAGCCAACCGTCGCGCAGGACGTCGGCGGTGGTCGCGGGATCGCGATAATACCCGGAAAACAGGCAGGGGGTCTTCAGAAGCATCTCGCCGTCTTCGGCGAATCGCACCTCCACGCCGGGCAGCGGCTTGCCGATACTGCCGGCTTTCGGATGGTCGAGCGGATTGAGCGTGGCCACGCCGCCTTCGGTCAAACCGTAGCCTTCCACCAGCGGCATGCCGACCGCTTCGTAGAACTGGGCCAGATCCTTGCTCAGCGGAGCCGCTCCGGAGGCGGCAATCCGGAGCCGTCCGCCGAAGCGCATACGGACTTTGTGAAACAGCACGCGATCGGCAATTTTGAGCGCGAGCCGTATCCGCAAGGGAATCGACTTGCCTTCGTGCCGGTAGCGCGCGGCTGCCAATCCCAGCGCCAGGCCGGCCCAGAAAGCCTTCTGCGCCGGCGCTGGCCGCTTGCGCAATTCCGTGCAGATGGTGGAGTAAATTCGCTCCCACATGCGCGGCGGCGCCAGAAGGATGGTAGGCCGCACCTTGCGAATTTCCCCCGGCAGTTTAAGGAGGCTTTCGGAAAATGTCACCGGCATGCCCCAGCCGATCGGCAACATCTCGATCACCACGCGTTGCGCGATGTGCGCCGAGGGCAGGAATGCCACCGTCGCATCCTGAGGCCCGAGCGGCAACGCGATAGGCGCCATATCGACATTCGACACGATAGCCTGGTGCGTGACCAGCGCCATTTTGGGCTCCCCCGTGGCGCCGGAAGTGAGATATAAAACCGCCGGGTCCGCGGGCGACAATTCGACGTTCAGCCGGGATTCCAATTGCGGATCGGCGGCCATAGCTTCCCGCCCGCGAGCCCGCAACTGGTCGAGCGTGAGCGCGCCGTCAGCGGTTCCCGTGAGTAAAAACCAGTGCCGCACCGGCGCGCCGCGAAGCGCCTCCAGCATTCCGGGGTGTTCCACGAACATCGCGCAGGCGCCGGATTGCTCGATGTGATGGAGCAAATCCTTGGACGGATAGCTGGGATAGAGCGCTGCCGCAATCGAGCCGTTCGCCATGGTGCCAAGGTCGGCCAGGTAGAATTCGAGGCGGGTTTCCGAGTTCAACGCCACCACATCGCCTTTGACGATCCCGATTGACCTGAGACCAGCGGCGATTTCGATAACTGCCGTCAGGTATTGCTTCCACGACAAGGTGAAATAACCATCGCCGGCGGGTTGATGGAGGGCCGGAGCATCGCCATGCACGCGCGCGGCTTCCTGCAGCACCTGAAGGAGGGTTCGGGTGGGCACTCCCGCAATGTACCACGGAAGACGCGGGCGAATTACTGTACTGTAATCACAGCCGTGCTCTGAGTCGATGCGCCGTTGTACATGGCCACGATGGGAAGATCGCCGGACGGAGCGCTGGAGGGCACCGTCAAGTTGATCTGATACAAACCGGGGCCAATTAAGCCCGCGAAGGATACCGTTGCGGGCAAATTTCCAATGGTGATCGATGGCAGCCCGGGGAGATTCAACGGGTACGGTCCCAGGTTCGAAAGTTGGTTGGTGAATGCCGGGTTGGTCTGGCCGAAGCCGGTGCCGTAGATCGTGATCGATTCACCCGGCGAAGCGGGTGTAAACGTGTACCCCGGAGCGTCGAGCGAGGTTGGCCCCAACAGGCTTAGCGACGGAACGTGCTCGGCAGCCACGTGACCGGCCACGTCGAACACCAGAAAGGCGGGCGATGCCTGCACTTCGGTAGTCGCCGTCATCGACGTGGTTCCGTTGGGCGTGCTCAATTGCACAGACACGCTCCCGGTGGCGCTGTCGAGCGGGCTCAAAATGTTCACCTGGGTCGGGCTCACGTAATAAACCGCCGCAGGCTTGTTATCCACCGTCGCGCTGACGTTGGCGACACTCGTCGGAAGGCCTTTCGAGAAATCCCAACCCACCTGGCTCCAGGTAGTGGAAGTACCGGCCGGAGCCAGATTCGTGCCGTGAACTTCGACCCAGGCATTTTGCGAGATCTCAAGCGCCGAACTAGGCTGATTACCCCAGGTGGTGACAATCTTCGAAATGGTCGGGCCATTCGGCGAAACACTCGTCGATGCGGTAAAGCTGAACACGCTCGATTCCGAGCCAGCATCGTCCACTACGGCGCTCCACGTCCCGGCCGTGGAGACCGTAATTTGCGCCGTGAACTGGGTCGAATTGATGAAAGTGATATTCGATGCCTGGCTCTTTTGCGTGGAGGGCGGCGGCCCCTCGATGGTTAACGTGACGTTCTGATCGAAGCCCGTGCCGTTCACGGTCACGGTCTGCGGACTGGCGGAAACCCCAATCGGATCAGGGCTGATGGAGGCAATCGAAAGAGGCGCGGCCGCAACCAGGAGGTTCACCGTGTTGCTGGCCATGCCGCCCACCGTAACCACCATGGGAAAGCTCGCCTGCGTCTGGCCGGCAGGAACGGTCAGATTACTGGGCACGGTGAACGTGACTTCGTCGTACCCGATCACGGCTCCTGTCTGACTTCCGGGTTCGAGCCCGGCGTACGTCACTTGCACCGATTGGTTGTTAATCGTCAGCGTGACCGGTGCCGCCGCCGCTGCTCCCGAGGAACCCGCCAGCGCGCCGGTGGCTACCGCCGGATTCGTCGCGCCGAAGCCCGTCCCGAAGAGCACAATCGCGTCCCCCGGCTGGACCGGCTTCGAATACATCGCGAACAGCCCCGTCGAGTCGAGATAGTAACCGGTGCCGGAACCCGTTCCGCCGGCGCTGAACACACCCGGACTAATTGCTGCCACCGGCACAGTCACCGTGGCCGACGACAGGGAATGTCCGCTCAGGGTTGACGTCACCTGCACGGTCGCCGTGCTCCCGCTGAGGTTGAACGGGGCCTGGAACGTCACCTCGCTCGCCGAGTCGAAAATCTTGGGGACGGATGATCCGTTGACAAGAACCGAAACCGCCGTGCAAGTGACGGGTACGGGTACGGTAGTGATGCAGTTTCCCGGGAAATTCGGATCGCCCAGGTTCGATCCTGTAATGGCAACCACCATTCCCGGCGCGATTGGCCCGGCGGCCATGGAGGCGTAGTTCTGCACGGAAGCAGCCGTGAACGTTGGAGTCTGCGCCTGCGCCACGAGCGCCAAAACGGAAAACAAAATCGCCGATCCAATAAATGTCTTGCGCAACGTTTACTCCATTTCAGACAAACGATTGTCGAAATATAATTTCCAGTTTACCGAACCTCGGCACGCCGCAAGTGTACGATGGCTTCCAGATGATACGTCTGGGGAAACAAGTCCACCATCGCCATGCGCGCAATGCCATAACCGCTCGCCACCAGCCCGGCGAGGTCGCGCGCCAGAGTCGCGGGATCGCAGGCGACCATCACGATCTGACGCGGTTGTAATTCGGCCAGCCGGCGCATCACGGCCTTGCCCAAGCCCGCGCGGGGCGGGTCCACCAGGACAAAATCCGCCGGGCGCTGCTGTTCTTGCAAGAACTCTTCCACCATTCGCGCTTCCACGTGTACCTTGGCGGGAACCGCTCGTTCCGCGTTGAACTGCAAGTCCCGCGCCGCTCCCGCGCCGGACTCCACCGCCGTCACCCGGCCGAATCGGGACGCCAGAGCCGGGACAAAAAGTCCCACCCCTGCGTACAAATCGAACGCCGAGTCGCCCTCGGCGCCGGCCATCGCTTCTTCTACCAGTTGCTGCAAAAGAAATCGATTCACCTGAAAGAAAGATCCGCGGCTTACCCGATATTGTCCGTGATAATCGAGCGCCCCTTCCACCATTCCTGGAATATTTTCGGCGCACCATTCGAAAAACCGCCGCGCCACCGGGCGGTCGGTTTCGAGAACGTTCAGCTGCAATCCGGACTCGTCCGTAAAGAGCTCAAGGGAGCGCACCATGCGCGGCCATTTCGGGTCGTGGAGCATCCGGCCCAAAATTTCGATCGCCTGGTTCAACTTGGGCGACGCAATGGGGCACCTCTCGACGGCGCACAACTTGTGGGAGCGCATTTCGAGATACCCCAGCCGCCTGCTTTCCACGCGCAACTGAACGCGATTCCGATAGGCCCACGGTTCGCCGGCGATAGCCGCGATTTCTTCGGGTGGTGTAATTTTTCCCAGCCGGAGTAATTCTTCCTCGAGAATGGCGCGCTTGAACGCGAGTTGATCTTCATACGGCGCGTGCTGGTAGTGGCAGCCGCCGCAGCGCCCGAACACCGGACATGGCGCCGCGATGCGGTTGGCGGAAGCTTCCAGGATTTCGGCCGTGCGGGCGTGGATGAGTCCCGGCTTCTCGCGCTCCGCCTGAACGCGAACGCGCTCGCCCGGCAGCACGAAGGGCGTGAAGACGACGCGGCCGTCCAGCCGCGCCAGACCGTCGCCCCCATAGACCAACTTTTCCACGGTAACGTCGAAATTGCTTACGATAAGAGTTTCTCCGTTCCCTTACCATGAAAACACGAGTCTTCTCCGGCATGCAGCCGACCGGAAATCTGCACATCGGCAATTATCTGGGCGCGCTCAAAAACTGGGTGCGTATCCAGCACGATTACGAATGCATATTTTGCATCGTCGATCTGCACGCCATCACCATGTTTCAGGAACCGTCGCAGTTGAAGGCCAAAATCGCGGAGACCGCGGCGCTTTATCTGGCCGCCGGCATCGATCCGAAAGTGAGCGCCGTCATGGTGCAATCCGCGGTGCCCGCGCATGCCGAGCTTGCCTGGATGCTCACCTGCGTCACGCCGGTGGGCTGGCTGGAGCGCATGACGCAGTACAAGATGAAGGCCGCCAAGCAGGAATCCGTAGGCGACGGGATCCTGCAATATCCGGTGCTGATGGCGGCCGACATCATGCTCTACCAGGCCGGAATCGTGCCGGTGGGCGAGGACCAGGCGCAGCACCTCGAACTGACCCGCGATATCGCGCAGCGCTTCAATTCGCTCTACGGCGACACCTTCGTGGTGCCCGATACGGCGCTGCCGACGGTGGGCGCGCGCATCATGGGGCTGGACGATCCCACGGTGAAAATGAGCAAGTCCGAGACGGGCGCGTACCATGCCGTGGCACTGCTCGATCCGCCCGATAAGATCCGCAAGACGATCATGCGGGCGACCACCGATTCCAATCCCGGCGTGGATATGGACAAGGCCGGAGCGGGAGTGATCAATCTGCTGACAATCTATCAAGCCTTCTCCGGTGGGACGGACGAGGAGATCCGTTCGCAGTTCACGGGTATGCGCTATGGCGATCTGAAGAAGCGCGTCGCTGAAATGGTGATCGCGCATCTCGAACCCTTCCAGGAGCGCTACCGGCAGATCGTGTCCGAGCCCGGTTATCTTGAGGGAGTTTTGCGCGAGGGGGCGGAACGGATCGCGCCCATCGCCAACGATACCGTCCGCACGGTGAAGGCGCGCATGGGGATGGGATAAACGGCGGCTATTTCACCGAGATCGTAGCGTTGGCCGTGCTCGAAATCCCTCCGATCGCGAGCACGACCGGCTGCGCGCCCGATGGGGTGTTGGGCGCCAGTAGAATGTTCAGTTGATCGACTCCGTCCACTAACGTCGGCGCGGACCCATCGAACTGAACCGTCGCGGGCTGATTTCCGACGGTTACCGAGATCGCCTGTGTCAACCACTTCAGCCCCAGGCCGGTAATCGACCCGGTCACTCCGGGAGGATTGGTCTGGCCGCCGCCGGTAAAGTAGATGGTCACGTACGATCCCTTGGCGGCCGGATTGGCCGGCCCGTTCACGCTGCCGTCCTGATCGATCGCCACGGCCTGCCCCGTCCCGCTGGCAGTAAGGGTGTAGATGCCGGGTGCGGCGCTGGCGACGGGAAGCGTTGCCGTTGCCGGCTGCGATTGATACTCGATCGCGATCGGCACCTGCGATTGACCCGCGATCTCGTACGGCACTACGGCATTGATCTGCCACGCCGAAGCGTAGAGAATCGGCGCGGCGACCGTCCCGAACAGGACGCGCACGCCGCCCAGGTTCCCGTCCAGGCCGCTTATGCCGGCAGCCGGACCGAGATTGGTTCCGTAGATCGCGACCACCTCACCGGGAGCCACCGCCCCCGTCATGCCGGAAGCCGAATTGGTAACGGCCGTGATCGACAAGCCGGGGACGGCGGTGCCCGCTGTCATGATGTTGATCGAGTCCGATCCGTCGGCCGTCGTGACCTCCAGCGCCATCAAGCCGCTGAACGGCGCGAGGGAAGCGACGATATTGCTATCGCTCCAGCTCGATACGCTGAGCGTCGCGGGCTTGGCGCCCGCGATCTTCACCGTGCAGGCCGCGCATTGTTGCGGGCCGAATCCCACACCGCTAATCGTGATGCTGCCGCCGGAGGCGACCGTTTCAGCCGGGCCGGAAACGAGCGGCGTCACGGAAGCAATGGCGGGACCACTCTTGCATCGGAGGGTGGAATAGAGGCCGGCATGTTCGGTGTATGGCCCCCAGGAAGTGGAGTTCGATCCGGAAGCAACCAGCGAAAAATCCGCCGTGCCAGGCGCAACGAAATCGTCGTAGAAAAGTTCCCCGGCCGCGGCGCCATCGGAAAGGGACGTGCCGCCCCATGTGACAGTCTTCAATGTTTCTACGTATTGATTGGACGCCGTCACTTCCCCCACCAGCATCCCGCCGTTCACCGATAGCACGGGATCCTGGGCGGGAGAATCGCCGACACTCTGCCACGCAGTGCCGCTCATGAGGAAGGATGAAACGACCTGGTACGACGGGTGCGACGGGCTATCGATATAGGCAATGCCCGGGCCATTGCAGCCCGTGATAGCGCCTGCCAGCCCGCCTACGTCGCTCGACGCGATGTGGCAGTAAGGGACCACGCGGGTGCGGCTGGGTTCGGCAAAATCGAGCGAGGCGCTGGTCAAATCCACCACGCCATCGCTCTGGCCGGACGGGCCGGCGTTACCAATGACCGCGACGGCGTCCACTCCACGCAAATCGTCCGCGAACTGGTTCCAAGTGGCGAGGTCCCATGCGAATTGGCTGCCGCGCTCCATCTCCTCGATTTGCAGATCGTTGCCGTAAAGCGACGACAGCAGCACGTTGGTGCTGGCTTCGTCGGCCAGCGGCGAGCCGAAATGAGGCGTCGCGAGGAAGACGGCCTTACGAATTTTCACGGCCGGAGGAGGATTGAAGACGCCGGATGTGGTGGACTTGCCGGCAAGGTAGGAGCGAACAATCAGGCCGCCCATGCTGTGTGCGACGACATCCACCTCCGGGGCGGCGAGCGAGTTCAGAAAGCTGGCGAGCTCGGCGCCCAGCGTTTCGATGGCGCATTCCGGGCATTCCGTGCAGTTCTCGAAGAAATAGACATTGGCGACATTGTTAGGCGCACCTTCCAGGTACTGTTGCAGATGGCCGAAAGTGCCGCTCGAATCCTGTGGAATGGGACAGGACCCCTGGAGGCTCAACTGGAGGCCGTCAAGCAGCACAACCGGTGGAGTGAGCGAAGCGGTCCGCGGCTGTGCCCATGGCTCCACGTGAATCCGAATAACAGCCGCGCGGTCCTCCTGCGTCCCCGCGAACGACAGGGACACCTCGTAATCGCCCGGTGGGGTGGCGAGCGGAACGCCCAGCATCATGCGCGCGCCCTTATATTCGGGCGCGACCGGGAAGGCGCGGTTGGAGGCGCGTGCGGCGCGCGTTTTCGCGGATTTCATGAAGGTCACCGCCTCCGGGGCCGCTTCCAGCGCGATGCTTCCCCCGGCAGTAACCGTATATTGCGATCGATTGAGAACCAGCGGGCGTTCGACCTGCGCGCACACCGCGACCGCCGTCGCCAGGAGCAAGGAAACCAAAGGGAATCGCATAGCAGAAGTCTATTATCTCTGTACTGGCGGTGGGGCAGCACAGTCCTAATCCCGCCTAGCGACCGCTTTGCGGCGGGTGAGCCGGCTGAAAGCCACGCGCGGCCGCCAGTGGCGCCATGGGCTTGCGCCGATATGACTTCTGATATATCGTAAGATATATCATGAGTAAGGAATTCTGGGAGAGCGGGTGGCCGTGGACCATGGCCTTCGGGGAGCGGCGGCGGGCTTTTCCCTTTGCCCTCGGCTTCGCCTCCAAAGGCCGCTTTTTCGAACCTGGAGAGACGCGTCTCGCCGTCCTGTCGCTGTTGAGCGAAGGCCCGACCCACGGCTATCAGCTCATGAAAGAACTAGGCGAGCGATCGGGCGGAATGTATCACGCCAGCGCTGGCAGCATCTACCCGGCCTTGCAGCAGCTGGAAAACGATTCGCTGATCCGCGTGAAGCAGGAGGGCGGCCGGAAAATCTATTCGCTTACCGTCGCGGGGCGCAAGGAACTCGACCGCGACCCCGAAGCCGTCCGCCGAATCTGGGAGCGCGCCGAAGAGTGCGAGGACTGGGGCCAGTCCTTCGGGCCCGAAAGCATGATGGTGCTGCCGTTGATTTCGCCGTTGGTCAAGGCCAGCCTGCGGGCAGCGGGCCGGGGCGGGGTAGAGAAGGCGCGGCAGATTCTGGACCGCGCCCGAAAGGACCTGGAAGCGATTTGAGGGGTGGAAATGGGAATTGGCATCCGCATCGAAAACCTGCGCAAAGTTTACGACACGCCGCCGCCTTCGGCCGCCCGCGGCGCGGGTTTCTCTTTCGTGGCGCAGCGAACCGCCGGGCCGAAGGAGAAAAAAAAGAAATTCGAAGTGGTGGCTGTCGATGGCATCTCGCTCGAAATCCGCGCCGGTGAGGTGTTCGGCCTCCTCGGCCCGAATGGAGCGGGCAAATCGACCACCATCGGTGTCCTCACTACGCGCACTCGCCCCACCGGCGGCCGCGCTTTCATCGGCGACCACGATGCCTGGCGGGATCAGGTAAAGGCCAAACGCCTGATCGGCGTCGTCCCGCAGCGTCCCAACCTCGACTTCGCCCTGACGGCGCGCGAAATCCTGCTCTTTCACGGCGCATATTTCGGCCAGAACACGCGCGAGCGGGACCGGCGCAGCTCGGAACTGCTCGAGCAGTTTCATCTCACCGAGCGCGCCGACGACATGGTGCGCAATTTCTCCGGCGGCATGATGCAGCGCATCTCCATCGCCCGCGCCATGATGCACGACCCCGAAGTGCTCTTTCTCGACGAGCCCAGCGCCGGCCTCGATCCGCAAACGCGGCTGATGCTCTGGGAGATCGTCCGCGGCTACAACAAGCTCGGCAAGACCATCGTGCTGACGACGCACTACATGGACGAAGCGGACGCGCTCTGCGACCGCCTGGCAATCATCGATCACGGCCGCATCATCTCCCAGGGCACGCCGAAAGAACTGAAGGCCTCGATTCCCGGCGGCTATCTCCTGCGCCTGCGATTCGATCACGTTCCCGAGGCGCTCCCTGGGGAATTAAAGAACCTGCCGGGCGTCACGGAAGTCCGCGCGAATGGCGAGACGGGGCTCGATGTCTACGCCGGCCGCGGCGGGCCGCTCATCGCCCCGATCGTGAACGCGGCGCAGGCGCTCGCCGCCGAACTGCACGACGTCCACATCGCCGAACCGAGCCTCGAGACTTTGTTCCTGCACCACACGGGAAGGAGTTTACGCGATTGAACTGGAAAACTTTTTACGCACTGCTTTCGCGCGACGGCCATGTGGCGCGCCGCAATCTTCTGCCGATGCTGCTGCAAAACCTGCTGCAGCCACTACTTTTGACGTTCGTATTCGGCCGCATCCTGACCACCAGCGGGATGATGCACGCCGAATACAAGAACATGCTCCTGCCGGGAGTGATGGCCATCAGCATGGTGCTCTCGGGCGTGCAGGCCGTGGCCATGCCGCTGATTACCGAGTTCCAGTTCACACGCGAGATCGAAGACCGCCTCTTGGCGCCCATCGATATTCACTGGGTGGCGATGGAGAAAATCGCCGCCGGGATGGTGCAGGCTCTCGTTGCCGGGCTGGTGGTGATCCCGGCGGCGTGGCTCACCATGGGCTCGGGTGTACAGTTGGCTTTCCGGCCCGCGGAGTTCGGGGTGATTTGCGTGCTTGTAGCGATGTTTTCCGCGGCCGGTGGTCTACTGCTCGGCTGCTCCATCGGCCAGACGCAGATCGGCCTGATGTTTAGCCTGGTGATCGCGCCCATGATGATGTTTGGCTGCGCCTACTACTCGTGGCAGTCGCTGGCAGCCTTCCCGGTGCTGCAATACGCGGTGCTCGTCAATCCGCTGGTGTACGCAAGCGAAGGTCTGCGCGGTACGCTTACCTCGGCCCCCCACATACGAATTCCGATCGTGGTGGGTGCGCTGGCGCTGATTAATATGGCGCTGCTGGTTGTGGGACTTAGAAAGTTTCAGCAGAAAGCGGTGAGCTAGCCTTGATTGCCAACAATGCCCGTTCCCGAACGTGGGGCAGGATTGCGCTCCCGGTTGCATCCATCCTGGCCCTCCTCATATTTCCCGCCGGGGCACCCGCGCAAACCACGCCGCCGGCGCTCACCGCGCTCAATAATGCCTTCCGCTCCGCCTATGCCGAAGCCCGGACCCGCGTTCTGGCGTCCTCCGGCCCGACCCTGATCGTCAACGGCGATCGCTTCTCTCTGCTCGACAGCGGAAAACGAACGGATGCCGACGTCACAGCCCCGATCTACGATCCGGTCAAAACCATTGCCCATATCCCGCTTGCAATCTATGTGATTCTTACCCCGGGCGACGGGTCCATCGGTGACGACCGGCTCAAAACCCTCTCTGCCCTGCGCGAACTCATTCCGCCGGCCGAAGCCAGCCTCGACACCTTGAAACTGGGCCCCGCCACCCTTTCCCGTCAGAAGCAGATCGTCGCCGGCTGCCTGTCTTTTATCGACGACGCCGCCGCCAAACACCGCTTCAACCGTTCCTCGCTCCTGACATTCACGCGCCGCATGGCGCCGCTCATCATGCAAAACGTCGCCGAAGCGACGCGCGCGCAATTGGATGCCACCCACGCGCAGGTCTCCGCCTGGCGCCGCGAGTTGAGCCCGCAGAAATGGGAGCAGTTGCACGTCGTCATCATCGGTCCTCACATGCCGCGTGAAGATCTCGTGGTCATGCAGTACTTTCTTCGCCTGCTGCACGAACCCAGGGAAGGAGGCCGCGTGATTTATGCCGAATCCCTCTGGGAAGAACCGGCGGCGCTCGATTCCCTGGGCACTCATCTGCTCGACGGCCAGGTGGGCGAAGCATTCTTCGGCGACTACATGCGCATGCATCGCGACCTCCTGGGCGATGCCGCGAAACAGTATCTTCCCCGCCTGCTCCCGGAGTAAGACTGCGAACCGCCGGCGGGCGGCCATCCGATTTCGATTTCGCTGAACGGGACTGTCCCTCGCTCTGAAGTGCAGGCGGTGCCGTCACTGCAAGTTGCCGCTGCCCTCCTTCGCTGGCGCCGGCGGCGTCGGGGCAGGCTTGTGGGCGCAAGGCCGGACGCCCCGGAGCCTCTATGGACGAGGCGGCCGCGGCGGTATGGATTTCGGCGAACAGGCTATCGACTGTGGCCTTTTCTTCCGGTGTCCGCGCTGTCGCCTTGGCCTGAGCGGAGTACTTTTGCACGTCGGCGCGTGCTTGTTCAAAGTTGGCCAGGGTCTTTGGCGCCGCGCTTTCGGAGGCATTGGAGTAAAGTTCGAAGTTGGCGGAGCTGATCTTGATCCAGTCCGCGGCATGTATTATCGGAGCGCCGGCGCAACAGGCGAGGAACGCGGCAGCCCATTTCATACTCCGTCATTTAGCCGGCGTCTTATCGGACTTTGTTGGGGCAGGCTTTCAAGCCGGCGCTGGGCCATCGCGCAGCGTCTTGATGTCCCGCATCGGCGGCTGCCCGAAGAAACGGCTATACTCTCGGCTGAACTGGCTGACGCTCTCATAGCCCACTTCGTATGCCGCGCTGGTGGCGTCCATCCCATCCATCAGCATGCGCTGCCGCGCTGCCTGTAGCCGGAGCTGCTTCTGGTATTGCAGCGGACTCATCGAGGTCAGCGCGCGGAACTGATGGTGCAGCGTCGAAACACCCATTCGCGCCACATCCGCGAGTTCCTCCATGCGCAGCGGTTTGGTGTAGTTGACCTTGAGCCAGGAGATGGCCCGCGCCGTCCGGTAACTGAGATCGCCGGTTGTGGCGATGGCGCGAAGACGCTCGCCTTGCGGAGTCCGCAAAATGCGATAGATAATCTCGCGCTCGATCAGGTGGCTGAGAAACGGGATGTCCTCGGGGGTATCGAGAAGGTCGATCAGCCGGGCGCACGCCGCCAGCAATCCGGCCGGCGCCTCGCCCATCGCCAATCCGCGCCGCTGAGTGAAGGTCTCCCGTTCCGGCAGGTCGTCCCGGCTCAAAACATCCCTCACCGTCGGCATGTCCAGGCGCAGAAGCATCGAGAGCAGCGGCACTCTTTCGGAAGCCTCGACAATCTGGCTTTGCACCGGTACGTCAATCGACGATAGAAGAAACGTCGATGGTCCGCAAAGGTATTCCGTGCCGCCGAGATTGATCAGCTTGCGCCCCTGCGCGAAGACGTTGAGGCTCGGTTCGTAGGTGGCCCGGTTGCAGGCGCTCGGAGCGGTGCGCCGGTAAAGCGCCAGGCCGGCGATGGCAGTCCGATTCTCGCCCACCAATTCTGCGCGTTCGGCGATCTTACAGGCCAGTGCCGTCCGCATGTCCACCGCCTGCTTCGCCATGTCGGTCCTCTTCTTTTCCAGAGTACCTCGACCGGTGCACAAAACCGCACATCCGGACAGGATCAGGCAAAGAATCGGCAGGATTGGGAAAGCGCCCTCGCTTCCCGTTCCGATAACTTGATATCGAGGGCGGAATGAAAAAACTGGCAGCGATATTGGTTTTCGCAGGATTGGCGTCAGTAACCGCCGGAGAGGACCGCGGTGGGGCTCTCACCGGAGCGTGGCGGCTGTCCTGGCTCGAACAACCGGGCGCCGATGGAAAACCGCACCGGGCGGATTCGAGTGGTTTGCTCGTCTTCACGGCGGACGGCCACATGTCCGTTCAAGTGATGGAAACCCGCCCGGCGCCCGAAGCTTCCGCGCCGGAACAATACTCGCAAGGCGGCTACGAGGCCTCCTGGGGCACATATAAGATCGATAACCGCGCTCACACCTTCACCTTCCATGTGGAAGGCGCGCTCGTCCGGGCCCTGATCGGCAAGTACCTGCCGCGCGCTTACGAGTTATCGGGAGAGCAGCTCATCGTGAAATCGACGCGCGCAGATGAGCACTGGCGAGTCGGCTGGGAACGCTATTAAAAGGATGAAACTCATGCAAAAACGCAAACTTGGGAAAAGCAATCTTGAAGTCACAGCCCTCGGGCTCGGGTGCATGGGAATGAGCTTTTCCTACGCTCCGATTCCCGACCGGAATCAGATGGTCTCGCTTCTCCGCGCCGCGGTGGAGCGTGGCGAAACGTTTTTCGATACCGCCGAAGTTTACGGCCCATACGCGAACGAGGATCTGGTGGGCGAAGCGCTCGCGCCCTTCCGCGGGCAGGTGGTGATCGCCACCAAATTCGGTTATCAACTGAAGCCCGACGGCAGTCCCGGCTGGGTGAAGTTGGATAGCCGGCCCGAGCACATCAAGCGGTCGATCGAGGGTTCGCTCAAGAGGCTCAGGGTTGAGGCCATCGATCTGTACTATCAGCACCGCGTCGATCCGGAAGTGCCGATCGAAGACGTCGCCGGAGCGGTCAAGGAGCTCATCGGGCAGGGGAAGGTCAAGCAGTTCGGCATGTCGGAGGCGGCGGCGAAGACCATCCGCCGCGCCCATGCCGTCCAGCCGGTCACCGCGGTGCAGAGCGAGTATTCGCTATGGTATCGCGAGCCGGAAAAAGATTTGTTGCCGGCACTCGAAGAAATGGGGATCGGATTCGTTCCGTACAGCCCGCTGGGCAAGGGCTTCCTGACCGGCCAAATCGACGACAGCACCACATTCGACAGCTCCGATTTCCGCAATATCCTCCCGCGGTTCAATGCCGAAAACCGCCGGGCGAATCAAACGCTGGTTGACCTGCTGCAAACTATCGGCCGGCGAAAGAAGGCGACACCCGGCCAGATCGCGCTCGCCTGGCTGCTGGCGCAGAAACCCTGGATCGTTCCCATCCCCGGTACCACCAAGTTGCACCGCCTGGAAGAAAACATGGACGCGGTGTCAGTCGAACTCACCGCGGACGATCTTGGTGAAATCGAAAGCGCCGCATCGCGGATTGCGATCCAAGGCGCCCGGTACCCCGAGCACATCGAGCGAATGAGCAATCGGTGAGCCGGCTATGAACAGTTGGACGCAAGACGAACTGCAAAAAGTCGCGGACGCCGACGACCTGCACATCTCACCGTTTCGCGCCGACGGAAAGACGTACGGCACTCCAACATAGATCTGGTCCGTGGTGGTCGATGGTGCGCTCTATGTGAGGGCCTACAACGGCCTGAACTCCCGCTGGTACCAGGCGGCGATGGCACAGATACGTGCGTGAGAACGCCGGAGCAGTTCTGCTTACCTGGAGTCCCGCGGCAGCGGGTAATTGCGCCGCCGGCGCTACCTCTCTCGAAGAATTCCGCAAGCTGGCGCCCGGAAGCCGGTGGGCGGCAGCTCGATCGAACTCCGCGGGCGGTCTTCAAAGCTCCAGACCTCGACCGTTATGAACTCCGGGCACCAATTCCGGGGATCGCGGAGGCCGCTGGGCTTCCCGCCGATGTGCGCCAACTCCTGAACTGGAGTGCGGAAGACGCCGGCTCTCCTGGCGCGTACCCTTTCCGCAAATAAAATCGGCTAACCGATTCGGCGTCCCGCCGTCCAATTGATAACCTAGCTAGTTAGGCATAGCTAGATCGGTAAAAATATGGGCGAAAAGAAAAACGACATCCTGCAAGGGACGCTGGCTCTGCTGATCTTGAGAACGCTTGCTTCCAGCAAGCGCATGCACGGGTACGCCATTACCGCTCGCATCCACCAGGTTTCCGAGGATCTGCTGCGCGTAGAGGAGGGCTCGCTGTACCCCGCGCTGCACCGCATGGAACAGGAAGGCTGGATCAAGGCTGAATGGGGCAGGACGGAGAAGAATCGCGAAGCCCGCTTTTATTCGTTGACCGCGATCGGCCGGAAGCGGCTTCAGCAGGAAGAGGAGAGCTGGCGGCGGCTCACCGAAGGCGTGGCGCGCGTGATCCGCTACGCCTGAGCGGGACTTGGCAATGGGCTGGTATCGGCAAATCCGGAATATTCTCCGCCCCAACCGCCTGCAGCGCGATCTCGCGAAGGAGCTCGCGTTCCATGTCGCCGAGCGGGCGGAGGAATTGCAGCACGCCGGCATGAGCGAGGCCGAAGCGGAGCGCGCCGCGCACCTGCAATTCGGCAATCTTACGGCCCAAATCGAAAGGACGCGCGACATGGACATCCCCGAATATTTGGAAGCACTCATACGGAATCTGCGGCTTGCCATGCGCAGCCTGGCGAAGGCGCCGGCGTTTTCGGTTACGGTCATCCTGACCCTCGCGCTGGGTATTGGCGCCAACAGCGCGGTGTTCTCCGCCATCGATGCCGTGCTCCTGCGGCCCCTACCGTTCCCCAACGGCGATGCGCTGCTCCTCATCACGCAAGCGCAGCGCAAGAGTCCGGAACCGAATGTCGCGCCCGTTCGCCTGGAAGACTGGAACCGCCTGAACACCACTCTGCTGGGAATCACGGGTTATTATGCGCAGGACAGTTCGGAGCTCTCCGGAGAACTGCCTGAAAAACTGAAGTGCGAGTTCGTGGCTCCGCGCTTCCTGCAGGTTCTCGGCGTCTCGCCGGCACTGGGCCGCGATTTCGCGCCGCAGGAAGAGCACTACGGCGGTCCCAACGCCGCGCTGATCAGCGACCGGCTGTGGCATCGCCGCTTTAACGGCACGCGCGACGTCCTCGGCAGGACGCTGCGCTTCGGCACCACAGCATACCCCATCATCGGCGTGATGCCGCCTTCCTTCCGCTTCCCCGACCGCGATGCGGATGTGTGGATGGTCAGCGCGCCCGACTATCCGTTCGCCCGCAATCGCGAACTGACCTGGTTCACCGCGATCGGGCGTCTCAAATCCGGAGTGACCCTGGCACAGGCGCGGGCCGATCTGAACACCGTGCAAGCCGACCTCGCGCGCCAGTTTCCGAAACCCGACGCCGATATCTCTCCGCGGGTGGAACTGCTCAAGGAATCGACAGTCGGCGGCGTGAAGCGGTCGCTCTGGATCCTGTTCGGATCGGTTTCGCTGCTCCTTCTGATCGCATGCACCAACATCGCAGCATTGCTGATGTCGCGCTCCACCGGCAGGCAGCAGGAGATCGCCGTGCGATTTTCCCTCGGCGCTTCGCGCGCCGCGGTAGCGGCGCAGCAACTGGCCGAGGTCTTCCTCCTGGCACTCATGGGCGCCGCCGTCGGGTTGCTGGTGGCTACCGGCGCTTCCACGGTGTTCCGCTCCCTGGCGCGTGATCTGCCCCGCGTCGATGAAATCGCCTTGAATTGGCGCATCGTCGGGTACTGCTTGGCCTGTGCCGTAGCCACCACCTGGCTCTCCGGATTGATTCCCGCCATCCGCAGCACGCGCCGCGGATTGTCCCAATCCCTGGCGCAGGCGGGACGCTCGCAGGTATCGGGCCGCCATCCCTTGCAACTGGCGCTGGTGGCCGCCCAAGTGGCTCTGGCGGTGACCTTGCTCGCCGGCGCCGGTCTGCTGCTCCGCAGTTTCCAGGAACTGGGGCGCGTTTACCCCGGGTTCGACGCCAGCCACGTGCTCACCCTGCACATCAGTACCAGTTGGGCCGAGACTGGCAACCTGAAAGCCAGCCGGCAACTGATGGATCGCATCGTGGATGGACTCGCCAGTCTGCCCGGAGTCGAATCCGCCTCTAGCGCCGCGTTCCCTCCCGGAGTGCCCGTCGATTACCCCGCGCAGTTCACCGTCTCGGAGGGACGCGCGGAAAGCGAACCTCCCGTTCGCGCGCACGTGCAGTGGATGACGCCCACCTATTTTGCCACCATGGGAATCCCGCTGCTGACGGGGGAATTGTGCCGCAACGATCCCGGCAAAGCGCAGCTCATGGTAAACCGAACCTTTGCCAACCGCTACTTCGGCGGCGCCGCCGTCATCGGGCACCACCTCGAACAGCCCGGCAACCTTTATTGGGCGCCTGGTGAGATTACCGGCATCGTCGGCGATGCCCGTGAAATCGGTCTTGATCGCGAACCCGGGCCAATCGTCTATTCCTGCAACAACCTCATCCAACCTGGCACGAACTTCCTGGTCAAAACGCACGGCGATCCCTCAACCCTGATCTCCGCGGTGCGGCGCAAAATCCACGAACTCGAACCCTTGCGATCGGTGTACGACCTGACCCCCCTGAGCGAACTGATCTCCGATGCCTACGCAGAGAATCGCCTCCGCACCATCCTGCTGGCCTGCTTCGCGGTGACGGCGGTATCGCTGGCGTGCGTGGGGCTCTATGGGACGCTCAGCTACCTGGTGAATCTTCGCCGCCGCGAAGTGGCGTTGCGCCTGGCGCTCGGCGCGCTGCGCAAGCAGGTGGCGGGCCAGTTTCTCGGGGTGGGCCTCCGCACCGCGGCATTGGGAAGCATGGCCGGGCTGATCCTGGCGGCGGTATTCGCGCGTGTGCTTTCCGGAATGTTGTTCGGTGTGACGGCAACCGACCCGGAAACCGTCGTCGGAGTGCTGGCCATCATTCTGACAGTATCCGCCGCCGCGGCACTGATTCCAGCCGTCCGCGCCGCCCGGGTCGAGCCCATGCAGGCCCTGCGCGAGGAGTGACATTCGAACCCCGGGCGGTGTTATCCTCGTTTCTGATCGCGTCTCGGACGCGGTCACCGGGGGGAGCCATGAGCCTGATTCAGTTCACACGCAATCATAACGACCATTCCACCGACAAGGGGTATCAATTCGAGTTCTTTTGCGACCGTTGCCACAACGGATTTATGTCCAGTTTCGCGCCGTCGGCAATGGGCATGGCGTCCAGCGCGGCGCGCACGCTGGGCAGCATTTTCGGCGGCGTTCTGGGCAATGTGGGCAGCTCGACGTACGAGATTGAGCGTGCAATCCAAGGGCCCGGACACGACAAGGCGTTCCGCGAGGCGATCGAGGAGGCCAAGCCGAATTTCCACCAATGCCCCAAATGCACCAACTGGGTGTGCGTGGCGACCTGCTGGAATGCCAGGCGGATGCTCTGCTTCGAGTGCGCGCCGGACGTGGAAACCGAACTCGCCTCCGCGCAGGTACAGGCGCAGGTGGAGCAGATGCGCGACAAAGTCCGCCAGCAGGATCTCACTTCCGGAATGGATCTCACCTCGGAAGCCGCCGCGCTCTGTCCCAGTTGCGGCGCGCGCACACAGGGCTCGAAATTCTGCCCCGAGTGCGGCAAGCCTTTGCGCGCCAAAGGCGAATGCCCGCGCTGTGGCACTCACGTCGAGGCCGGCACGAAATTCTGTCCGGAATGCGGCAACAAAATGGTCTGAGGAATGCCCGCCTATTCGGGTAAATTCCAATACCTGGACCCCGCCGGTGGCGTCGCTGCTCAGGGCCCGTGCCAGTTTGGCTTCGATAAAGAGACGGCGGTCGTCACCCCCGCCGGCGGCACGGCGATCGCGTTCGATCTGGGCGACGTGGATCGCGCCGCCAAGCACGACTGGGATTTCGAACTAACGCTCTTCACCGGGCGCCGTATTCAACTGCGCCAGTTCGGCGCGGCTTTCAGCACTATGAGCGAGGAGTTGCTCGCCGCTTGGCGCGATCGCACGGTAAACTGCCTGCTGCTGGAAGACCTGGAGGAAATCGCGCGCTATAGCGCCACGGCGGCGCTTAACGGTCCCTCCGGTCCGGCCGAGATCCGCCTTTACAAGAGCAATATCGCGGTACTGCCGCTCGATGGGCCGGCCATCCAATGGCGTCTGGCGGAGGTCGGCTCCGTGTCGCTCGACGAGGCGGCTTACGCCGTGACGCTCGAATCCGCCGGTGAGCGCCTCGCAATCGGCAAGCTGGCGAAGAAGACCGGCGAGTTCCGCGGGAATCTCGAAAGAGCCATCGCCGACTTGCGCACGCACGAGGCCGAGGCCCTGCACGCCACCTTTCCCTTCCTCGATCCGGACGAGGTGCAGCGGCTCATCCAACTGATGCCCGAAGGCCGCAGCGTATCGTTGGGCGCGCTTCGCGAGATCCAGGCGAACCTGCCCGATGCCCTCATTGCGCAGGCGGTGGACGAGCCTTTGCGGCCCTACTTCGATGCCCTGCGCGCTCGCTCGCAGGGCGAGTCGCCGATGACCGGGTTCAAGTTCATTCGCCCGGACGAAGAGAAGTCCGGCGAAGAAGCCGGACAGAACGAGGCGCCATTGTTCTTCTGGTTTTTCTTTCCGCTCACCGGAGGACTCGTGGCGTGGGAAGCGACCACCGGGTCGGGCCGCGCGACATACTTTTTCGACGCCCCGCCGCCCGTCGAGAAGGCGATTGCGCACATCACCCGCGGGCTCGCGCTGGTGAATTTCCGCCGCGAGCCGGTCTACCTCTCGGACGAATCGCTCGCGCAACAGCAGCGCTTCCGTCGATATGCCATCGGCTGCCGGAAACTCCCCGATTTGCGCGCGCTGCGCGCGGCCTTCCGGGGGCGGGCCCTCCACACTTCGATCGAGGCTTGGACGGCGCAAGTAGAAGCGGGGGGAACGCGGTAGCGCCGGCCGTTCACCCTTCCAGCTTGTAGCGCGTCGCGGCCAGCCAGTACATCTTGCGCCAAAAGAGGCGATTCACCGTTACCACTGTCGCCGCCATCACCACTGTCGCGCCGAGCAGCACCTGGAAATTGCCGGCGTCCGTCGCGCGGCTGATCACCGCGCCCAGCCCCACCGTGGCGTATGTCTTCCCCTGGATCTTGGAATACTCCGCCACGATGCTGGCGTTCCAGGCGCCGCCGGAAGCCGTGACGAAACCCGTCACCAGGTACGGGAAGATCGCCGGCAGAAACAACTTGCGCCAACGATCCAAATGGCCGACGTGGTACACTCCGCAGACCTCTTTGAGATCGGTCGGAATCGCGGATGCTCCCGCGATCACGTTGAAGAGTATGTACCACTGCGTTCCCAGGAGCAGCAGCACGATGGACCCGACGCCCAATCCGCCTCCGACGCGAATCAGCATCAGCAGAACGATCGGAAACAGCGCCGTCGCCGGTACCGATGCGGCCACTTGCGCGATCGGCTGCGCTACCGCGGCCAGCTTAGGGCGCAATCCGACATAGACACCCACGGGAATCGTCCACAGCCCCGCCAGCGCCAGCGTGAATTCCACCCGCAGAAATGTCGCTCCCGCGCCCTTGAAGATTTCGGCCAGGTCCGGACCGGTAATTGCCGCCAGCATGATGCACATGCGCAGTGCCGCATATGCCACGCCGGCGAGCGCGGCAATCGCCAGGAGGCGTAAAACCCACTGCCGTGATTTGCCATATTGGGGTGGGCCCGAGCGGACATGCCGCCGGGCGAAGTACAGATCGACAAACTCCATCGCCGGATCGAACGCTTTCCGTCCGAGTGCGTTCAGCACGCGCGAGCGCCGGAGCATGGTCAGGATCGGCGAGGTCGGCGTCTGTGCGGCCTCCACCTGCTCGAACTTGAATTTCTCGCCCCAGGCGATTATCGGCCGCCAGATGAGTTGATCGATCAGGACGATGACCGCGATCATCACCGCCAGCCCCCAGAAAATCGCGCCGGTGTTGCCGGCGTTGGCGGCGGTTTGCAGGTACGAACCCAACCCCGGCAGGCGCAGATCTCGATTGTCGAGCACGAACGCCTCGCAGGCCATCAGGAAAAACCACCCGCCGGCCACCGACATCATGGAATTCCACACCAGCCCGATGGCTGCGGCGGGAAGCTCCAGTTGACTGAAGCGCTGCCACCAGCTCAGGCGATATACGCCCGCCGCTTCCGTGAGTTCGTGCGGAATATTCTTGGTGGAGGAGTAGACGCTGAAGGCCATGTTCCACACCTGGCCGGTGAAGATCAGCAGAATGGAGCCGAGTTCGACGCCGAACTGGCGCGTGGGAAACAGCGCCACCATGGCCACCATCACGGGCGGCAGAAAGCTGAGAACCGGGATGGATTGCAGGGTATCGAGCAGCGGGATCAGAATGCGTTCCGCGCGGGCATTGTGCGCAGCGAGTTGGCCATACGCGATGGCGAAGACCAGGCTGATGAGATAGGCGATGAGGATGCGCGCCACCGAAAAGAGCGCATACTTCGGCAGCACAACGGGCGAGAGCTGAATGTGGGCCTGCGCGTTGACCGGCAAGGTCCAATAATGGCTGAGCGCCATCAGGCCGTAAAAGAGCGCCATCCCGCCGGCGATGATCGGCAGGTCGCGCAGGAGCGAGCGCGGAGTGGACGCTGGAAGACCCGCTGTTGCCTGTCCGCCCGGAGCCATCATGAGGAAAGAGGCACCGCGTGGTCGTCCTCAGGCGAGGCGTGCGAAAGCAGGCGGTCATTTTCGGAGTCGTACGTGAAGATTCCCGCGTAGCGGCCCCAATGCAACGCGGTATCGATCTGTTTCTGGACTTCGTCCGGCGCGAAATGCTCGTCGAGCACATCGCGGTAAAACTCCAGCGGCATGGAATGATCGGCCTTGATGGAAAGCGCGGTATTCATCTGCTGGAGAATCGAAACGTGCTTCAGCGCCGCCTCGCGGAACAGCGCGATGCGCTTTTCGATATCGGCATCGGCGAACGCTTTGCCTTCGGGGGTGAGCTCGAGATCGCCGCGTTCCGATTTGGCGAACCCCAACAGGCCGGCGGCTTCCACAATCGGCAGCAGATCGTCGAGTTCCATCAGCAGGTCTTCGGCGACGCGGTACAAGTCCTCTTTACCACCACGGTCGTTCAGCAATTCGAGCAATCCGCCCACCGCGCCGGGACGCGAATGCGGCAGCACTTGCAGCGCGGGTTTGGCCGCTGCCGAGGGCGGAGCGGTCACCAGGTCGGGCTGGGTCATCATCTTGTAGATGTAATCCACGTAGAGCAGAAACTCGGCCGCCGCGCGATTGCGCGGGTGCGTGAGCGGAATTTCGAAATCGGCGCGAATGCGCGCTGGATTGCGGCCGAGAACGATCACGCGATCCGCCAGCAGCACGGCTTCCTCGATGTTGTGCGTCACCACGAAGATGCTTTTGGTGGGAATTTTCTTGCCGGTCCAGAGCTCCAGCAGTTCGCCGCGAAGGTTCTCGGCGGTGAGCACGTCGAGCGCGGAGAAAGGCTCATCCATGAAGAGAATCTCGGGCTCCACGGCAAGGGCCCGGGCAAACCCAACGCGCTGCCGCATGCCGCCCGAAAGTTCCTTGGGATAGGCCGTTTCGAATCCTTTGAGGCCCACGGCGGCCAACTGGCGCATGGCCCGCTGATGGCGTTCCGCGTGCTCCATGCCCCTGGCCACCAGCGGGACTTCCACGTTCTCCACCACGGTCAACCAGGGAAACAGCGCAAAGCTTTGAAAGACGATCGCCACGTTCGGGTTGGAGTCCGTGACCGGCACCCCGTGCCAGAGCACCTGTCCGCCGGTGGGCCGGGTCAGCCCGGTGAGCATGCGCAACAAGGTGGACTTCCCCGAGCCCGATGGTCCCAACAGGGCGACAATCATTCCGGGCTGGACATCCAAATCGGTGGGCGCGATCACCTGGATGGGTGGGGCATCCGGCCGCGCGAACGATTTTTCGATGCCTCGCGCCTGAATGATCGGTTCGGCCTCTGGAGCGCCAACCTCGGCTTCCGGGGGTGCCGCTTCGGTAGCGGCGGGAGATCTTCCGGCCAGCTCGTCCATGAGGCGCTTCCAGGCTTCCTCGGGAAGTTCCTCGATGAACTGCATCCGGTCATCGGAATCCATCTGGTCGACGATCGCGACAAGATCGGCCTGCGAGCGCGAGTGGAGCAGCACATAGGCCAGGTAATAGGGAAACTCGGCGACCAGCCCGGCGGCGAAGGGGATCGGAAAGCGGCGGAAGATGGCGCTTTGATCGTCGAAAGACATGTCGAGCATCGCGTCGGCCGCCACCGCGGGGTCGAGTCGCTGCAACAGGTCGGCCGCCTTGTCCGGGTTGCCGCGGGCAAGGATCGAGCGGAGCTTGTCTGTGGACGGGGGATTCATCCAGGCACCAACAATCTACTATAGTGCGCCGGCCGATTACGAATCGATGAATCTTTCTATAAGGAGCAACGGCTGGCCGATGAGCGGCCGATTCCCGTTTGGCGTTGGGATTCGTGGAGTTGCGGGGCGGGTCCGGCGGTTTGCCGCTTGCGTCCATGGCGGAGCGAGCCTTGCCTTCTCCGCAACGAGGTGCAGTGGATCGGGCGGTCGGTCAATCCGCGCAAGAGGTCGGGAAAACGAGTGAATGAAAAGACCAGGAAAATCGGCTGAAGATTGTTTGTTCAAAAGTCGCGCGGCCCGCTGCGAAAACTGCGTGACTGGTTACCCGGCCGCGTGAACCTCTTCTTAATCGCCATCCGGACGCAAGGCCTTGCAATGGCAGTGTTTCGAGACGCGAGGAAATGGATCGTGCGGTCGCGGGCGCCTAGCAGCCGTGCTTTTCGCAGTGCAGAAGAAGGCGATCGCGGAGCTCGTGGCAGTGTCCGCGGCTGGCCTCGATGGAGGCCATGGCCCGGTGGCGTTCGTCTACGTCCCTTATGGTATCCAGGCCCGCGGTGACACTGTTTTGAGCATTTACAGCCAACACGAATGCTAGTATGATGCGATCTCTTTCTTGGCAGGGCACGTGATCCATCCAGTCTCCCGGGTCAGGCGATCGCGTCCCACGCTCAAAAAGGAGGTGAAAGAAGGTGGCGATCCCAGTCCTCTGGAGGAAGATCGCCACCGTCAAATGCGGAATCGCCGATTGATCCGCGTTACGTTCGACTGTACGCTTTGGGGCTAAAAACCACAATGAGCGTTTTCGTTAGTGCAGGGCCGGGGCCTTTCGATAGCTTAGGTTGACAATCCCAAGGTACTGACCTCGCGTTAACTTTGGTTAGCCGCCGGCATAGGCTCACCAGCCCGGAGGAAATCGGCGGCGTCCACAGGAGGTGCTACATTGGCAAACATGCGAATCCACCTCTGCTCGTTGTTCGTAAGCGCCATTCTGCTGACGGCAGCCCAGGCGGCCGACCGGAGAGCCATCGTGCCCCCTGAGTTCGTTCCCGCCGCCGGCGCTCCCGCGCCCCCCTACAGTCCCGGAATTCTGGTTGACGGGACGCTGTACGTAGCCGGACAGATCGGCCAGGATGTCAAGACCGGGGAGATACCCGCCGATTTCGAGACCGAAATGAAGACTTGCCTAGACCGCGTCGGGGTGATTCTGAAGGCCGCCGGAATGACCTTCCGGAATGCGGTATCGGTGCAGGTTTACCTTACCGACATGGACCTGTTTCCCAGCATGAACGCGGTATATACCACTTATTTCAAGGATCCACGCCCGGCCCGAACGACGGTGGGGGTGGCTAAGTTGGCTTCCGCCAAAGCCCATATTGAGATTACGGTCACGGCAAAGAAGTAACTGCACCTCATCGCTGCGCTGTTTTCAATTCGTCGAATCGCTCCTTGGCGGCCAGCGTCCACGGGTGTCGAGGACCGCAGGCGGCAAGTTGCGCGCGATAAGATTCCTCCAGGAGCGGCGCCGCCTCACCGGTGCGGCCTAGTCCCAGCAGACTTTGCCCCAGCCGGCTCTCGAGGTTATAAGTTTGCGGGCGGTCTTTTCCATGTTCGGAATAGAATGCATAGGCCTGGCGCAGTTCCGGCTCAGCCTTGCCGTAGTCGTGGAGGACCAGGTAGATGGCTCCCCGTGCCGATTGGATGCCGGCCAAGGAAGCCGGGCCCGAGAGGGTGTGGGCCAGCGTGTCAAGCAAGCTCAGAGCTTTGGCCGCCTGGCCCGATAGTCCCTCCGCCGCGGCCAGGATGATTTCTGTGTTGGTGACGTAAAGATTGTTCGAACCGATCGCCTTGGTCCAAATGTCGATCGCTTCGCGCGACCGGTCCTGAGCGCAGGCGTAGTCGCCCGTGTTGAGGCAGATGAAGGCAAGGTCCCGAAGCACGCCCGCCCGTTCGAACCCTCCCGACTTGTTGAACAGTTGGAGCGCCTCACGAGCCAGGGCTTCGGCTTGATCGAACTTTCCCTCGTACATCACTGTGGCTTCGAGCACCGAGATGGCCGTGGGCGTCGAACCGCCGTTCCCGTTGAGCTCGCGGCTCAACTCCAGGGCGCGCGCCGCCGCATCCTCCGCCTCCTTCAAAGGACGGCCCGCACTGAAGGCGGAAACCGCCAGTGCATTGTAAGCCTCCGCCAGAAGACGCTTATCCTCCAACGTCTTGGCCTTGTACAGGATTCTGACGGCGCCGGTTGCGTGCTGGTAGGCCTCCACCGTCTGACCGCTCCGGTACATGTTCTTGGCAAGGTCGGTTTCCACGGCTGCGACTCTTGGGTCGTTCCGGTTGTGGGCTTCCGAAGACCGGCGCAGGGCAATCTCCAACTGCCGCTGTGCATCCCGCTGCATGCCGAGGGTCGAATAGGTCCGGGCGATCGTGGTCCGCAGGTCCGCCTCGACGTCGGGGTCGTCTCGAAACTCGCGGGACATGCGGTCGTCCATTTCGCCCAGCACATCGAGCAGCGTGATCCCCGCCCCTTTCTTCACGGGGTTGTACCAGCTGGGATCGGCCGCGCCCAGGGTTTCGTTCATGAAGCGATTGATCCGTTCCGCGCGCTGGGCCTGCTTTTGGGCCACCCGCATTTGAGAAACGGAAAAAATTGCGACCCCCGCTAAGCTCGCCGCCGCAAGCGCCACAGCCGCGACTCGCCACCGATTTCGGCGCACGAACTTCGCGGCGCGGTGGAGTGCTGAGCCGGGTCTGGCTGTCACCGGCCGGCCCTCGCGGTAGCGGAGCAGATCCTCCCGCAACTCCGCGACGGTCTGGTAGCGCTGCTGTTCGCCGCCTGCCAGGGATTTGCGGAGAACGCCCTCCAGGTCCGCATTCAATTCGCGGCGCAGGCCGGCAAGAGAGCTGGATCGCGCCGAGGCCGCGTCTTCACTGGCTAGCGAGACCAGCGAGGAAGGCTCGGCGTTGCCGCGCGCCCGTTCCATCCCGCCCAGCAGCGACCCGGGCTGGCCAAACGGGTACGCCCCCACGCACAGTTCGAACAAAACGACCGCCGCGGAAAACACGTCGCTGGCAACACCGGCCGGCTCGCCGCGCAACTGTTCAGGACTGGCGTAGCGCGGCGTCAAGGCGCGCAGGGCGGTGACCGTATCGTCGTCGCCGATCAGTTTGGCGGTGCCGAAATCGACCAGCTTTGGAGAGCCATCGTCAGTCACCAGAATGTTGGAGGGCTTCAAGTCGCGGTGTACCACCAGATTGCGATGCGCGTAAGCCACGGCATCGAGCACTTGGTCGAATAGGCGCAGCCGCTCGGCCACCGTCAGGCGCCTGGTATCGCAATACGAATCGATGGTGGTGCCTTCCACCAGTTCCATAACGACGTACGGCTCCTGCTCCGCGGTCATTCCGCCATCGAGCAGTTTCGCGATGCCGGGATGATTGAGGCGCGCCAGAATCTGGCGTTCCGCCAAAAAGCGCTCGCGAATCCATTCTGCCCGCAGCGAGCCGCGCAGCACTTTGATGGCGACCTGCTGGACAAACTGTCCGTCGTCGCGCTGGGCCCGATATACCGTTCCCATGCCACCGGTTCCCAGGATCGCTGTGCAGCGATAAGGCCCAAAACGCGGCAGCGGGCCTGGAGCGTCCGGGGCGGAAGTAAGGCTAACGGCCCGGAAGCCGCGAGAATGAGCGAGGGCAGCCAGTAGGGAGTCGACCTCGGCGAAAAGTTCCGGCTCCCCCTGGCAGCGCGCGATCAGCCATGCGGTGCGCCTTGTTCCTTCCGGCAGGTCCAGGGCCTGGTTGAACACGGATTGAATCTCGGCGATATCGGGCACGGGATGTCCTCAACCGATATCGCGCAAACCACGCAAACTCTTTTCACCGCCAGCCAATCTCCGGTAGAGCCAGGCAACGGCAAAATCGATTTCCCGGCTCGCGGTAGCCTTGGAGATGCCGAGCACCTCGGCGGTTTCTTCGACCGTACTGCCCAGGAAAACCCGCAGATCGAGGCAGCGCGCCGCACGCGGCGCCTGGCTTTCGAGCTCGGTCATGGCGTGGTCCAGCGAGATCATCTGCTCGCTGGTGGCATCAACCCAGGCCAGGTCTTCGTGCAGCGGCACGCGCCCGCTGGGGGCCGGCCGCTTTTGCGCGGCGGAACGGCGGGCATGATCGGTCAGGATGCGCCGCATCATCAGGGCGGCGAAGGCATAAAAGTGCTCGCGGCTGGTGAGCACGGCCGACCGCTGCAGTGTGAGCTTGAGATACAGCTCATGGACAAGCGCAGTGGCCTGAAGAGTATGGTTCGGACGCTCGCGCTGGAGATAACCGACGGCGATAGCCTGCAAGTCCTCATATGCCAGGGAAACCAGATCGGATAACACACCCTGATCGCCCTCTCCCCACTGCCGGAGCAGGGTCGTGATCTCCCCTGGTGTCTCGTGGCCCATGCGCGTGACTCCCATCTTCCCACAGACGGCGGGAGGGAAAATTGGGCCGGCAAGCACCGCCTATACGGTGGCGGTCATTAGGTCGACAAGAGTTTTTGCGCCGGGCAGCGAAACAAACGCGCCATGATTGCGGTATTGTCAGAGGCGATTTCAGAAACCGGAAGTCGCGATGTATCGGGAGGAACCGCTGTGATGAAGACCACCGCAATCGGGATGCTCTGGCTTCTCGCACAACCCTCGCTGGCGATTGGCGCCACTCCGGTGACCCCGGGCAACCCTGTCCCCGGCGCGGAGTCGACCATTTTAGGTTTGCCCATCGCTTTCGAGCCAAATCAGGGCCAAAGCGACCCATCGGTTAAATTCCTGGCGCACGATCTTTCCGGCGCCGGTCCCACACTTCTGCTGACCGCCGACAGCGCGATCTTCCAGGCCGGCGGAAATCGAGACTCCGCCATTCGTATGAAGATCGTGGGGGCGCGGGAGGCCATCGTTTCCGGAGCCGATCCGCTTTCCGGCAGGGCCAACTATTTCATCGGCAACGTTCCGAACAAATGGATCACCGGCGCGCCGACTTACCGCCGGGTCGTCTACGGGCAGATCTATTCGGGTGTCGATCTTTTCTTCTACGGATCACAGCGCCAGTTGGAATACGATTTCGTGGTGGCGCCCGGCGCCGGCACAGACCAGATCGCGCTCGAATTTCGGGAGCCAGGCCACGGCTGGACGCGGAAGGCAATCTGGAAGTCAGGTCCAGGGGCAGGATGATTCGCTTCCGGAAGCCGGCCGTATATCAGTCCATCGAAGGCGGGAAGAAAATGGTGGCGGGCGCGTATCGCATCCACGGCGGGCGGGTCCGGTTCCAACTCGGTGCCTACGATCATAGCCGCCAGCTGGTGATCGACCCGGTGCTCGAATACCTGACTTACCTGGGCTCTCTTTCGCCGGGAAGCAGCGGGACCTATATCGGCTTTTGGGAATGCACGGCGAACGTCGGTTGCCCGAACCCTATTACAGGTCAGGGCATCGCGGTGGATCAATCGGGAAATCTGTATATAGCCGGCGATACCTTCTCCACTTCGTTCCCCTTCAAAACGCCGCCGACTCCCAGAACACCGCGACCCCCAACGACGGCGGCGCCACGGTATTTGTGGCCAAACTGGACCCTTCGGGTTCAGCGCTGGTCTACTCGACGTATCTCGGCGGGTCCAGGAGGGATGACGTGGCAGCGATCGCCGTCGATTCCAGCGGCGCGGCATACATTACGGGCGGAACGCAATCGCCCGATTTTCCGGTCACCGCCGGCGCTTATCAGAGGATCTGCGGTCCGCGCGGTTACGGCGCGAACCTAGTCGGCAGTTGCTCCGGCAACGTGTTCGCGGCCAAGCTCGCCCCCAGCGGCAGCGTGGTTTACTCGACCTTCCTCGGCGGCACCAACGGCAGCATGGGCGCCGCCATCGCGGTGGATTCGCAAGGGCGCGCCTACGTCGCGGGGCAAACCTTCGACAATTGCGACCCCATCAACAATCATTGTTTCCCCACCAGCGCCAACGCCTTGTTACAGGGATCCATGTTCAGTTCGACCACCAATAACCAGGGCAACCCCGGCAGCGGGTTTGTGGCCGTGTTCGATGCCGCGGGAGCGAACCTGCTTTACGGATCGCTGTTCGGCGACACCAATCCTGTGAACACGAACAGCCAGGCATTCCCCACCGATGCCGTGGGAATCGCGGTCGATCCGTCCGGAAACTTTTATCTCGCCGGCAGCACGCACGATTCGCGCATTCCGGTTACCGCGGGGGCGTACGAAACCACTCTCCAGACCAACGGCACGAACCAGGAGCGGGGATACGTGGCAAAGTTCAGCCCGCTGGAGGGTGCCGGTCCTTCGCTTGTCTACAGCACGTATTTGGGCGGGAACACGGACACGGCCACGGCTTTGACGGACGTCGAATTGATTCAGGGAATTGCGGTTGACGCAGCCGGAAACGCCTACGTTACGGGAATCACCAATGAACCGGACTTTCCGGTGACAGCGGGTGCCAACCAAACCAACACCTGCGGCCCGACTTATGAGTGCATAACGGTCGGATTCCTCACTAAGTTGAACCCGGCGGGCAGCGGTTTGGTGTGGTCCACGCTTGTTGGCGCGCCGCCCGCCGGCAGCTCCGGTCAGGGATCGACCGTGAATTCGATGATCGCGGCTCCACGGATCGACGCCGGGGGAAACGTGTACATCACGGGCCAGGCCAACGTGACGGGCACGCCAAACTTTCCGCTGGTGAATCCGCTGCAACCGCTCGCCGGAACCGGCGGACAAGGCGTATTCGTAACTGAGTACGATCCGTCGGGAAGCACCATCGTGTTCTCCACGATTTTCTACACCCCGAAGAGTGGGGCTCCTGTGTATCCCGGCGGAATGGATCTGGACTCTCAAGGGAACATCTACATCGGGGGATACACGGAGGGCGCGGATCTCCCCACAACCGCGGGAGCGTACCAGAGCGCGTTGTGCTCCGGTTGCGCGGGCACCAGCAGCGGATTCCTTGCCAAAATCAGCACAGCTCCGGTGATCACTGCCGTGGTGAATGGCGCGAGCTTCCAGCCAGGCATCGAAAGCGGCTCCTGGGCCACAATCGAGGGCGTCAATCTCTCCAACACCAATCCCGGGCGAACCTGGCTGGCGAGCGAGATCGTCAACGGAAATCTCCCCACTTCGCTCGACCAAACCAGCGTCACGATTGACGGGAAACCGGCCTACGTTTACTACGTCAGCCCGACTCAGCTCAACGTGCAGGTACCCACCGATGCCAATTCCGGCAATGTCAACGTGGTGGTGACAAACCATGGACAGCCGAGCGCGCCGTTCAGCGCGCCGCTCGACTCCGCCACGCCGGCATTCTTCCTGTTCCCCGGGACGAACTACGCCATCGCCACCCGTGTCCCGGACTACGCCCTTCTGGGAAACCCGGGGAGCATTGCGGGAACCATCGCGGCCAAGCCCGGCGACATCATCGTTTTGTGGGCAACCGGGTTCGGACCGACGGCTCCGGCCACGGCGGCGGGAGTGGTCGTGGCGGGAGCGCCCCCGGTCGCGACTCTCCCCACAGTTACGGTGGGCAGCGCGCCGGTGACAGTGATCAGCACGGTGCTTAGCCCAGGCAGTGTGGGGCTATATCAGGTGGCGATTCAGCTTCCAGCTTCGGTGCCGACAGGGATCGTATCGGTCCAGGCAAGCGTGGAACAGGCGACGTCTCCCACGGGTATCTCACTCTTTGTGTCGGCGCAATAGGAAACCGCCCGGTTGCGGTCGCAGCTCTTCGTCTGCGCGTTGAAGCGGCAGGAGCGCCCATCACCTTCATGCGGTATCTGCATCAGCCTCACCAGGGACGGTTGTTTACGGTGCACATGTGTAGCCCGGAGTTCCAGTGCTGGTGCGACGCATCGGCCTGCGCTTGCGCCTGGCGAGCTTGTCCGTTGGCCCTCGCCGTCACATACGCAAGCTCGCTCTGCGCTTCCTACCCCAGTTCCGATTCACAGCGCGGCAAATTGGAGGTATCCCCTTCCGATTGCACCACCATCAGGCCGGACTTCCCGAGGGCGAATAAAAGTCCGTCGTGACCTCGTTGCGGTTGCCTGCCTGCTTCACGTTCATCATCACCGGGGACCGCAAGCGCGGCGAGCGTGCGTGGCGAAACCTCCGGCGCCGGCGCGCCGATGGCGTCACGGAACTGCGACTGCAAACTCATCGCCACCTCGGGATGCGATTTCTGCATCTCGCGATACAGCGCGGCGAACTTGGCCGATTGCTTCAACGCGGCGTAATCCTGCGCGAGCAGCTGCACCGCCGCCCCCGGCATGGTGGCAGGCCGCATCTTTGTGCCCCAACCCACCATTTGCCAACCCGGAGTAATACCACGCCCAACCGTCTCTGGAGTCTTTGCGGATCGCCGCCGAGATCAAACTGGCCAACCCTGCCAATCCTTTTTCTAATACAGGTCGCCGGCCGTTTTCGTGTCGATCGCAAAAGCCAGTGTGGTTACAGCCAGTAAAAGACAGCATCGGCGGGCCATTCAGCGCCCTCAAAAGGTGCTGCGACGTTTTCATCATTTCGGCGAGGGCTGTGATGCGCCGTAAACTGCGTGGCAGTATCGTAGGCCCACCCGCGGCTTGCCGCATCATAGAAGTACGTGATGCAGACACCGATCGATTTGATTTCCATTGCCCGGCGCATTCAAGCCATTTCCCAGACCGGCCTCGCCTACGCGCAGAGCGGCTACGACCTCGAGCGCTACCGTGAGCTATCCGAAATCGCTGCCGCCCTCATGGCGGGGCCGGATCCGACGAACGTCGCACTGGCGAGGAGACTCTTCGCCGCCGAGGCCGGCTACGCGACTCCGAAGGTGGACGTGCGCGCTGCCGTCTTCCAGGACAATCGTCTATTGCTGGTTCGCGAATCGGAAGACGGCTGCTGGACGTTCCCCGGAGGATGGGCCGAGGTGGGCGAAAGCGCCGCGGAGTCGGCCGAGCGCGAGGTGCGCGAAGAATCCGGATATCTCGTCAAGGCAGTCAAGCTGCTGGCCTGCTGGGATCGAAACAAGCACGCGCACCCGGCAATTCCGTTCCACGCCTACAAGTTCCTGTTCCTGTGCGAAATTCTCGGCGGCGCTCCGGCGGTCAGCACGGAGACCACCGAAGTGGGTTTCTTTGCGGAGGATGAAATCCCGCCGCTTTCGACGACCCGCACTCTGGCCGAACAGGTCGGCTTTGCGTTCGCTTCTAGGCGCGACCCAGCCGCTCCCACCGTCTTCGACTGATCACACCACCCGCGGCAGGTGCTCGCGACGGTGAGTCCACTCTTCGCTGACGAAGAGGCGCGGGCCAACCTCGATCATGCGCGGCAAGAGGTTAAACAGCGCGGCGGGAGACCACGTCTCGCCGTCGCGAGTCCGCATCCCGCGGCGATTCAATTCCTCGGCTACGCGTGAAAGCGGGCAATCCTCTACGATCATATCGAGCGCCAGAATAATGATCTGCCGCTCAGTAGGGTTTTCCACCAGGCGCTGGCCGTCGCTCGATACCTGAAGGCCGTAGGGGATTTCCTCGACGGTCTCCTCGGGCATCGTCGATATCTGGCTTGTTGCCGGCTTCTCCCATTCGAGCGCAACCAGCTTCCAGCCGGCGGCCATCCGCTCGTTCAGGTACTCCAGCGTAGGGGAACCGGTGAGAGGTTCGCGAATCCGTACGTTCTTGGCCATGGGCACCTCCAGCCGGCCAGCACTCCTGCACGCCCGGTTCCGCGCGCCGGCCTTTGTTTTCAGTGAATCGAGGAAAAGCGTCTGTCCGCCTGCGGGATCAGCGTCCCACCATGAGACGGTCGGCGAGGATTGGCGGCAGCCCCGCGTCGCGGATCTTTTTTTGTGCGGTCTCCACGTCGTACGGAATGCGATGGTACGTCAC
>Ga0335073_10000558_pt1 | contig 47716 bp, 49 predicted proteins | sample Lox_Sample_22_FD_207093 | JGI IMG/M metagenome (GOLD analysis project Ga0335073, IMG submission 207093) | Soil microbial communities from Loxahatchee National Wildlife Refuge, Florida, United States - Lox_Sample_2.2 | ecosystem: Environmental > Terrestrial > Soil > Wetlands | place: USA...
CCTGATCGTCGCCGCCCACGCCGACGCCCGCCGCAAGCTCGAAGCGATGCTGGCCGAGAAGATGCAGGCCATGACCGGCGGCCTGCCGCTGCCGCCGGGACTGAAATTGTTCTGAGCTCGAAGCTGCACCAATGCCCGCCGTCGCCGCCGGTCCCGAAATCGAACGCCTGATCCAACTGCTCGCGCGGCTGCCGGGGCTCGGGCCGCGCTCGGCGCGGCGCGCAGCGCTGTTCCTGATCAAGAAACGCGAGCTGGTCATGGCGCCGCTTGCGGCGGCCCTGCAGACCGCGATCGAGAAGATCGAGGTGTGCAAAACTTGCGGCAATATCGACACGCAGAATCCCTGCACGGTGTGCACGGACCCCAAGCGCGACGGCTCGGCCATCGTCGTGATCGCCGACGTCGCCGATCTGTGGGCGCTGGAACGCGCGCACGCCATCAACGCGCGCTACCACGTGCTCGGCGGCACGCTGTCGCCGCTCGATGGCGTCGGACCGGACGACCTGTCGATCGATGCCCTGGTCAAGCGGGCGAACCAGCCCGAGGTGAAGGAAGTGGTGATCGCGCTGGCGGCCACGGTCGACGGCCAGAGCACGGCTCATTACATCACCGACCTGCTGCAAGAGGCGAATGTGAAGGTGACGCGGCTCGCCCATGGCGTGCCGGTCGGCGGCGAGCTCGATTATCTCGACGAGGGAACACTGGCCGCGGCCATCCGCAGCCGGACGCCGTTTTAAGCGGCACATTCAGACACTGCCTGCAAAATAGCCAGACCCAGCCTGCAATCAGGTCAAGAACACCACTTGCCTTGGGGATAGAGCGATAAAAGCTCGAAAAACAGCGCGAAAACGCGGCCTGTCTTGCGTGGGCCTGCTCCAGCAGCGCTTGGACCTGACTTGGCACGCCGCGTGCATAATAGGTGGTGCGGTCTCGGTCCTACTTACCGTGGCGAATTGAGATTGCTAGAGCCCCGGCATTCCCGGCACCGGGGCTCTATTTTTTTGCGCATAGGCCATCGCTCCGCTGAGCGGAACATCCCTCGCATGGCTGCGCCTTCTGGTTGCGAATTTGCCTCTTGCCGTTGTTCGGTGCCATCGTCTGCGCGGTTTGCGTGGAGCCGAAGCCGACATGAGTGACGACATTCCGTTCGACAAAAGTTTCGATCTCGTGCCCGATCAGGCGACGGAGGTAGCGCCCAAAGTGCGCGCCATCGTCGCCAATAATCCGGGTCCGTTCACCTTCAAGGGCACGATGAGTTACATCGTCGGGCGCGGCAAAGTCGCGATCGTCGATCCGGGGCCGGACGACGACGCGCATGTTGCAGCTCTCCTTGGTGCCGTGCGCGGCGAGACGGTCACCCACATCTTCGTCACCCATACCCATCGCGATCACTCGCCGGCGGTGCCGAAAGTGAAGGCCGCGACCGGCGCCAAGGTCTATGCCGAAGGGCCGCATCGCCTGGCGCGGCCCCTTCACATCGGCGAGACGCGCAAGCTCGACGCCTCCGCCGACATGGATTTCCGCCCGGACGCCGCGCTTGCCGACGGCGAAGTCGTCTCCGGCGACGGCTGGACGTTGGAAGCGATCACTACGCCCGGCCACACCGCCAATCACATGTCGTTTGCCTTCAAGGAAGCCGACCTGATCTTCGCCGGCGACCACATCATGGGCTGGTCGACAACCATCGTGGCGCCGCCCGATGGCGCGATGAGCGACTACATGGCCTCGCTGCACAAGCTGGCGGGGCGGCGCGAGCCGCTTTATCTGTCCGGCCACGGCATGCCGATCAAACAGGCGCCGCGTTTTGTCCAGCATCTGATCCGGCATCGCCAAGCGCGCGAAGCCTCGATCCTGCACCGGTTGCGCAAAGGCGCGGCCGATATCCCGACTATCGTGAAGGCGGTCTATATCGGGCTCGATCCGCGGCTGACGGGCGCGGCCGCTTTATCCGTGCTGGCGCATCTGGAAGATATGGTGGCGCGCGGCGAGATCGCGACCGAAGGGCCGCCGTCAATCACCGGCACCTATCGCTTGGCCGACGCGCCCTTGCCGGCCTGAGGCGGGGGCGGCGCCTGCTTCTTCTGCGGCTGCGGCAACGCCAAGACCGTATCGATATCGTCAATCAGGTTGCGCACCCGCGCCGCATTGGTGCCTAGATCGTTGCGCCCATAGCGCGAAGCCGAGCGCACGTCGATCCGCGCGCCGTCCGCGGTCGACCGGATGCGCACGACAACATCGTCGCGGAAGCCGAGGATCGGCGTCCGCGCCACGGCTTCGATAATGCCGTCGCGCGCCGTCGCGGGCTGCATTGCGACATTGCGCGGCGTCGGTATGGGCGGCGGCATCTGCGGCGGACGGGAATCAACCACGCGCCACTTGCGTCTGGCGATCACCTTCATCGCCGCGTCGTAGGCTTCCTGCGGGCTCGAATTGGTGTCGTCAGGCTCGATATCCGAATAGGCATTATGCTGCTGCTCGGCGGCGTAGAGGCCGGCATAAGTGACCGGATTGGCGTCGCGCGGGCGCAAGCGGGCGATGGCGTCGAATTGCGGCGGGTCGATCGGATCGGTGGTGATATCGTAGATCGCCGGCAGGTTGCGCGCCTTGATGCCGAGATAAAGCGGATAGGCGATCAGCGCAAAACCGATCAGCAGTGCGGTCACCGCCTGGCGCCCGCCGGCGACGCCGTCGCGCCAGATCGAGACGCCGGCGCCAAGGGCGAGCAGGATGGCAACGCAGGCCAGAACCAAGGCGCCGGCCAGCGTCGACAGCGCCGGCACGATGTCGAGTGCGCCCGAGCGCACGATGATGATGGCGACGAAGGTCGCAGCGAGCGAAAACAGCGCAATGCGCCGCGCCCAGATGGCGAGGCTGGAAGTCTCCTCCTCGGTGAATGAACGGCGGCGCATCGTGGCGAGGTCTCGAATCCGGCTTTGGCGAGATAGTGGCGCTGTTGGGGCGCCATTTGGAAGTTATTTTACTTTGCCGCCGGCTGAGTCTTGGGGCGGCAGCGGCGCGCATATTTGCTTGAGCGCGCTCCAATCCGCAACGTCCAAAATTGGCGCGGACGGAGCACCGGTTTCAACCGCATTGATGGCGGCAATACGGTCCTTGGTTTCAGGATGGTTGCTCAGAATCGCCAGGCCATGTTTTTTGTCGGTGACGATACGCGCCAGAATCGCACCAAGCGCATGCGGATCACCGCCGGCCTTCAGCATCAAGGCGACGCTATAGGCGTCGGCGGCGTTTTCGACGCGGCGCGAATAGGACGATCTCAGCACCGTCTTGGCCGCGATCACCACCGCGCCGCCGCCGACGAAGTCGCCAAGCATCATGCCGAACAGAAACGACAGGCCGGCGGTTTGCAGCACGACGCGGGTGCCGTCGCGGGCGGCGACATGGCCCATTTCATGGGCCAGCACGCCGGCGAGTTCATCGGGCGTCTGCGCCTGATCAATCAGGCCCTGGTCGACATAGATGCGGCCGCCCGGCAGGGCCACCGCATTGGGCTCCGGCCGGCGAACGACGTCGACGCGAAGCGCAACCGGCAGCGCCGCGGCGGCGGCAAGCTTGCCGACCAGCTTGTCGAGCGCGGCGCGGCCCGCGAGCTCGCCGGTATTGCGGCCGCAGACGAAAGCGTGACCGAGATGGCGGGTATCGAGCGCCGCATAGACATTCTTATCGACCGCTTCACCGAGCTTGCGTTCGACCGAGGCCGGCACGAAGGGCACGAGCCGGGTGACGAGTTCGGGCACGCCGTAGATCGCCGTGACGACGAGCGATACGCAGGCGGCAAAGCTCAAGGCGGCGATCTTGCGGCGCAAGCGGCGCTCGCCGCCGCCGCCGCGGTCGAGCGTCTCGGCGCGATCCTCGATCGCGCAGACGAGATCCGGATCGCGGATTTCGAGCCGCGCCAGCAAAGTCTCGCCGCAGCGCCCCAGCCGCAATACGCCCTCCGGAGACGACATCCGGCGCAGGTCGGGATAGGCCCATTCATCGAGCACGCGGCCGGCGGGCTTGGCGGCAATGATGCGCAGTCCCGCGGCGGCGACTTCGATCGTCACATCGTGGCGCGCGCTGCAAGTGCCGTCGAAGTAGATCGCCCGCCCGCGTGGAACGGCGGGCGCGCTGTCCGGCGCGACCGGCGCCGATGTATCGAGCGTGATGGTCATGGTGCAAGCTTCCACATCGCCATCAAATGCCTCCGACGCCGAGCGCGTCGGCAAGACCTTCACCGAGCGCCGAGCTCGGCAAGCCTGCCGCACGCACCGAATTCAAGGCCTCCGCGCCGGTCAGTTCGGCCGATTGCAGGCCAAGCCGCCACAGCGAGAACGTGACCACGACCTGATGCACGGTCGAAGCGCCAAGCGCGATCATGACGTAAAGCCCGACGGTGACGATCGTCGCCAGCAGTTCGGCGAGCTCTGAATCGTGGCGCGGGCCGACCAATTCGGAGACGATGAACAGGCAAATGCTTCCCGCTATGGCGATCACCAGCATCAACAACAGTATGTAGAGGAAGAACCGCAGATAGACGCGATAGACCTGTCCGGTCTTGAGACGCGACGTCACCGCGACATCGCCGAAGCGCAGCCCCGAAATCCACCAGCGCAGACTGACCGCCTGGAACAGCGGATAAAGCAGCACGGCCGCCAGTGCGGCGATCGCAACGCAAAGGAAGGCGATGCCGACACCGCGGCGGAAACCCGTGCTGGTTTCGATGAAAGCCAGCGTCGCCTGATCGCCCTGCGTCACCGCGGTGTTGAGCGTGTTCCAGTCGATCAGCGCGCCGAGCGCGAAAAAGGCAAATACGATTGGCCCGACAACGGCAAGCCAGATCGGCAGGCCGCGCAAGAACAGCGAGGCGCCCTTGCCGGCGAAGGAGCCCTCCAGATCGCCAAAGCACGTGTGCGCCATCTTGAACCGCTGCAAGCTCGCCTGCGCCCACGGATAAGCAAGCCCGAGCGTGACAATCGCCAGGCTCCACCACAAGACCGCATAGACCGCATAGCGCCATGCCGCACCATGCTGGTCGAACTGCACGCCGCGGAACACGGTGCGCGTCAATCGATAGCGCCGCGCCCGATAGAGCGCGAATTCGCCAAGCAGCGCAATCGTGACGAGACCCGCGACAATCAAAATCGGCGCTCGCGGCGTCAGTTCGAGTGCGGCGATGCCGAACACGGTATAGAGCGGCACCAGAATGGCCATCGCGAGCAGAAAACCGAACAGAAGCTCGGTGGCAAGGCCGGTATATTCCAAGGTGTCGCCGGCAATCTCGGTGTTCGACCACAGGAAGCGCCGCACGTCGGTAGCGAACCAGAAACGATAGAGCCCGAGCGTCAGCATCAAGAGCGCCGCGCCCTTGATGCGCAAACGCCAATAGGCGGTCTCCCTGCCGAGAAAATGCACCGCCCCCGCGGACGCGATAGAGGCCTCAGCCGCCGTCATAACCCACCAGAAATACCGTTCTGCCCGGCCATTGGCGGCCGCTTGTCGCCGTTTTGGGTTCCGCTCTGGCACAAAATGACCGTTGCAAAAATGTCCAATTTGCGACCGGTATGCCGCCGCGTTACCCCACTATCTCGTTGTCCCACTATACTGGCGCACGGCCGCTTCGTCTTTGGCCTGGACGGAAACCGGGAACCGCGCTTTAGCCCGCAGCAGCGCAAACCCGGTTCACGCACATCGCCGACACGCCGTGGCGCCGTGTCACACCAAGGCAGTTGATCTCGTCCTGTGTCTTTAGACCGCAAAGGGGCGTGACGAAGGAATAAGCCGGGAATGTCTGACCAAGCAAAAGGCGCCGGTGCGAGCGCCGTCGTCCTGCTGACGGCGCTTCTTCTGGTTGCCGTCAACCTGCGCCCGGCGCTGACCAGCGTCGGGCCGCTGATCGATGTCATCAGGCAGGATCTTCATCTGTCGGCAACCGCCGCCGGACTGCTCAACAGCCTTCCGCTTTTTGCTTTTGCGGCGTTTTCGCCATTGGCGCATGCCGCCAATCGCATCGGCACCGAGCGCGCACTGATGCTGGCCATGCTGGCGCTCATCGCCGGCATCGTGGTCCGATCGCTGGGCAATGCCGCCGGCTTGTTTGGCGGAACGATCCTGCTCGGCGCCGCCATCGCGGTCGGCAACGTGCTGCTGCCCAGCGTGATCAAGCGCGACTTCGCCCATCGTATCGGCAGCATCACCACCGCCTATGCCGTCGTACTGGCGCTCACGGCGGCGATCGCTTCAGGCATTTCCGTTCCGCTCGCGCGCGTTCTTGCCGGCGGCTGGCAGAGCGCGCTCGCATTCTGGGCCCTGCCCGCGGCCATTGCCATCGTCCCGCTCGCGCTGCGGCTGCGTGCGAACGTCCTTGCCGAGGATGCGAACAAAATTTACGCGCCTGCCGTTCCGATCTGGCGTTCGCTGATCGCCTGGCAAGTGACCATATTCATGGGTCTGCAAAGCTTCTCCTATTACGTCGTCGTCAGTTGGTTCCCGTCCGTGCTGCAGGACATCGGCTACACGCCCGGCGCGGCCGGATGGATCGTCACCTTGTTTCAGATCGTCGCGCTCGCGGCGACCTTGGCCATGCCGTCCTTGATCAGGCGCGGATCCGATCAGCGTCTCCTCGCCGTGATCACGCCGCTGCTCATTGTGGTCGCGATCCTTGGACTGGTCGCAGCGCCCGGTGCGGCGTTGTTCTGGGTCACGCTCATGGGGCTCGGCAACGGCCCCACAATGATCCTCGCCTTGACGTTCTTCGGGCTGCGCACCCGTGATCATCGCGAAGCCGCGGCACTGTCGCTGATGGCGCAATCGATCGGCTATTTCATCGCCGCGCTCGGCCCGATCGCTTTCGGGCTTCTCCACGACATGTCACACGGCTGGGCGCTGCCGCTGATCGCCTTGGCGGCGAGCCTCGTCATCCAGTCGTTTGCGGGATACGGCGCCGGCAGGAATACCCATGTGGGAGTGGCGCGCTAGTCTTCAAGCAAACTCTCAAGCTCGACCTGAACGCTCTCTCCCGGCGTGCAGCGGTGCCCAGCCCCCGCGGTGAACAATGCCCGCGCCGCCTCGGGCGTTTCTGCCTCCACGCACCATTCCTCGACCCGGGTCACCAGCATCCTGGCGTGGAACAGGCGTGTTTTGGATCGACTCTCGGGTTGCGGCGCCGCCGCGGGAGCCATTTTGAGCGCTGCTTGTGCCGGCATGTGTCAGTTCCGCTCGCGAATCACTTTAACCGTGAAAGTGTAGGCGCCGGCCCGGGTAATGTCTCAGTTTGAAATTGGGGTTACTGGCCCGCTATCCCCAGTTCCCGTAGTATGCAGGCATGGCGGCCCCCATCATCTTTAGCGTCATCTTTTTTCTGACAGGTGCCGGGTGCCTGATTTGGGCAGAGCAGATGTGCGCTTTCGCCGCCAGCAGAAGCCCTTGGGAATGGCATCGCAGACTTACTCTTTCGCAGGGGAATGTGACGTTGACTAGAACCGTGGGCTTCGTAGCCGTTGTATGTAGCGCCTATACAATGTGGGCGCTGGTATTCAGGAGCTAGAGCGTGCCTAGAGGCCCCAAAGGCGAGAAGCGACCTGCAGACGTGGTTAGCAATGCTGTCCACGTAATGCGGATCGCGACGGGCGAGGCCGAAGAGGATTTCGGGAAGGTGCCTCAGCGGGCCAAGGGCGGCCGGAAGGGCGGTAAGGCACGTGCTAGAAGCCTCGCGCCCGAGAAGCGGTCCGAAATAGCTCGGGCGGCTGCGGCCGCCCGCTGGAAGAAGGGCTAGGCTGCGTCTTCTTCGTCTTTGTCAGAGGACGCCAATTCCGCAGCGCGATGCTCCTCTATGTCCTCGCTGAAGTCCGGAAAGAAATTCAACCGAGGATCACCGGGAAATACCTTGTTCATATGTTCGACATCGCACACGGCGCGATAAACGTCGTTCGCGATGCCATCGCGTCTCTGGCGGACAGCCTTTTGCCTCAGATTGGGCGTTCCGCTGATATCCGTGTCAAACCACAGACGAAGCTGTAGTCCTTCTTCCATGACCGTCACGCATTGTTTGGCTCGATACGAAAAGCCCGCATCGTCCATTCTTGTTGCCTGACGGAGCGCTGTTGCAACTTGCTTCCGAAGTAGCCGCCTTATGTCCTGTAGCTGCGGCACAAACTTCTTCTTCTCCATTGCCCAGGTAACAAAATCGTCAGGGTTGCTGGCCTCTGCGCCAGTTTCCTGTTCCCATTCGTCCCAAGCGCGCAGAATTTGCTCATTAAAGTTTGCCATCTTGGCCTCTTGTCCTAAAGACCCGTTGGACATTGACGCCCCCACCCGTCAATAAATTTCCAGTCCATTAGATACTCTCTGATTCCTGTCTGATATTTACGCAACCAATTGTACTTTTGCCTTTTATGTTGAACCTGTCCGACGACAATAGCCGGATGAATTTCCATCCGTGCGGCAAAGGCGAGCACATCTTGCTCTGAGATGAACTGCCCCTTGCGGAGCAGGAATGAATTTAGTTGGTGTCGAGGTATGCAGAACTCGGCTGCCGCATCGTTAGCTAATCTCTCTTCGTCAGGTCCTTCGGATGAATCGAACTTTATGTTTTCACCAATCTCGTCTAGAGGCGCGAACGTTTCATCACGTCCGTCACCACGCAACACGTGCTCGATTTCATGCCGCAGAACAAAGGCAAAGTTGTCGAAGCGATCCAACCTTGTAGACATGCCGATAGCCGGTTGCCCATTTATCCAAACGCAAACGCCGTCAATTTTCGACCCCGGTAGATGTTCGACTAGAACAAAACGAACGCCGGCGTTGCGCAGAATGGCCGGGATATGAATCAGATCGTCCTTATCCAAAAGGTGCGCCCTGATTTTTTGAAGGCTGTTGCGCAAGTTATTCTCAGAATACAAAGGTGCCGATACCGCTTCCGCAATTTTCATCACGCGGTGAAGCCACGCATATTGAGGCGCTGTAATCGTGTCGTATCCGGTGCTCTTTTTTGCTGCATGGGACGGCACTACTGCGGCGTTTCCAATGAACGGAATATCTTCAACGCGATTTTTCCCAAAAAATCGCATCATCTGTAGATCAAGCAGTCCGGGTTCGGTGTCTTCTATCCAGCCACGCTTGATCATGTCCCGAAGGGGAAAAACAGAAACCCACTGCGCACGTGTTCGCACTCCGGGATCGACTGGCTTGGCGTTCGACAGGTCGTAAAGCTTCTGCAGGTTTGCGAAAAAATCTGCAGGCATATCGAAGGCGTCGCCGAGAGCGGCGGCCATATCTGGCGTGATATTGGCCTTGCCATTGAGCAACGGATTCAACTGCTGCACCGACATTCCAAGAATGTACGCAAGGTCTACCTGCTGCCAGTTGCGGGCCTCTAGCTCCTCCGTGATGAACGTGCCGGGGTGGTCAACCGGAACCATTTTTTTGATTTGGGCCATCAGTGATAGTCCTCGATGCCGATGATCGTCGCTGTTGCTTGCGGTTGCGCTTTTTCGTCCAGCACAAACACCATCCGAAATTGATCGTTAAGCCGGATGGAACGCAGACCTTCGCGATCTCCTTTCAATTTCTCGTAGTGCAAACTCTTCCAATTCCTCAGTGCACGGTCATCGGGCGCGGCCCTCAGAACCGTAAGCTTCCGCCGCGCAGACTTGATCACTGCGACCGGAAGCTTTGTCTTCCCCGCCTCGTCCGTCTCGATAAGTGCCAAAACCGGATCGGCGAATAAGACGTCCATTTCGACGCTTATATCATTGATTCATATTGTGTTCAAGCCGAGTTAACGCAAGCAATTAAACTGAACTTTATGCTTGACATTATGCAGAAAATCTCTAGTTTTAGGGGCTATGAACAAGCTGCCCCTCGAAAAACGCGTCCAAATCCTCTCCATGCTCTGTGAGGGGTCGTCGATGCGGTCGATTTCGCGGGTATGCGACGTGTCGATCAACACCGTGACCAAGCTTCTAGTGGACGCTGGCCGTGCCTGCGCGACCTTCCACGATAAGACGGTCCGGGGCGTGAAGGCCCAGCGGATACAGGTCGATGAAATCTGGTCATTTGTCGGCGTGAAAGAGGCCAATCTATTCAGCGCCAAGACCGTTCGGGAAGACGGCGGCGATGTATGGACGTGGACCGCAATCGACGCGGACACGAAATTGATCGCCACCTTCCTTGTCGGGGATCGCGACTACCAGTCCGGCCGAACGTTCATGGCAGACCTTAAGAGCCGCCTTGCAAACCGCGTTCAGCTAACCAGCGACGGCCACAAGACGTATTTCTACGCCGTGCAACAGACGTTCGGCGATGACGTTGATTACGCCCAACTGCACAAGATTTACGGCAAGGACAAAGACGCAAAGAACGAGCGCCGTTATAGCCCGCCCGTTTGCCTTGGCATCGAAACGAAAAAGATCACCGGCAACCCGGACGAAAAGCACATCAGCACATCATTCGTAGAACGCCAGAACCTCACCATGCGGATGCACATGCGCCGGTTCACTCGACTGACAAATGGATTTTCCAAGAAATTCGAGAACCACGTTTGGATGGTCGCGCTCTATACCGTCTGGTACAATTTTGTGAAGCAACACAAAACGCTGAAGGGCTTATCGCCTGCAATGGCGGCCGGATTGAGTGATAAGCTTTGGTCGATGACTGATCTTGCTGAAATAGTCGATGCTTCTTTGCCGCAACCGGGAAAGCGCGGGCCGTATAAGAAGGGACTTATCGCATAGGAGGGAAGTATGCGCTTACAGCGAGTGGGAACTAGTGCCCATGGGGCTAATTCTCGCGAATACCGCGACTTTTCAATTTATGACGTAAAGATAGACGGACTCGCCAGTGACTCGGTGAATGTCGATTTTTCTCATTTCGGACGTGGGGAGGAAAAAACTAGCGATTTTACGGTTTCGCTAGATTGGACCGATGTCGAAGAGATCATTGAGACTTTCGCAAAAATGGGCAAAAGCGAGGCTGTCCGGCTGGCGAGAGCAATACGCCTTGCCGACGCCGTGTCGGAATTAGTCAAAATTTCAAACTGAGACATTACCCCGGCCCGGAAAGAACAAAGGAGAAACGGGTCCGCTTGTGGATCACCGGGCCCCTGCTAGTGTTAAGCTAAAAGCCAGCCCGACAAATGTCTCGTTGTATGGAGTAGTTCCGTGGCCCCGCGTCCGTATTGGAAAGGCTATCTGAAACTCTCACTGGTCTCCTGCCCGATCGCGCTTTATCCGGCGACGTCCGAGCGCGAGAAGATCAGCTTTCATCAGCTCAACCGGGAAACCGGCAACCGCATCCGCTACAAGAAAGTCGACGCCGAGACCGGCGACGAAGTCGAGAATGCCGGCATCGTCAAGGGCTACGAGGTCGACAAGGGCGAGTATGTCGAACTCGAGCCCGAGGAGCTGGATGCGGTCGCCATCGAGAGCAAGCGCGTCATCGATATCGACGAATTCGTGCCGCGCAGCGAGATCGACGAGCTCTATCTGCGCGATCCCTATTACATCGTTCCCGACGGCGATGTCGGCCAGCAGGCTTTCGCGGTGATCCGCGAAGCGATCCGCAAGGAAGGCATGGTGGCGCTGGCCAAAGTCGTGTTCACCTCGCGCGAGCACATCGTCGCGCTCGAAGCGCGCGGCAAGGGCATGGTCGGCGTGACGCTGCGCTATCCCTACGAAGTGCGCGCCGAAGACGAATATTTCGACGGCATCGAAGACGAGAAGATCCCGAAGGACATGCTCGATCTCGCCGTCCACATCGTCAATACGAAGACCGGCCATTTCAAGCCGGAACAATTCAAGGATCGATACGAAGACGCGCTCAAAGATCTGCTACGCAAGAAGCAGAAAGGCGAGAAAATCGAGCGGACGAAAGAGAGCGCACCGTCGAACGTCATCAACCTCATGGATGCGCTGCAGCAGAGCGTGAAGACGGGCGGCGGCCGCGCGGCGGGCAAGAACAGCGCCGGCAAGAACGGCGGCACCCGGCGGCCGGCCCCCCGCGCGGGCGCAAAACCTGCGCCCAAAAAAGCCGCCCGGCATAAACGGGCGAGTTGATGCCGGGCAAGCGCGTGCAATTCGACGACGAGACCTGGCGCGAACTCGATCTGCTCGCGCACGACCAGATGAAGGACTTTCAGGAGCTCGCCGACGAAGCCTTTCGCGACTTGCTCAAGAAGCACGGGCGGCCGTCGAGCTTGAAAGAGGCCCTGCGGCGCAGCGCCGGCGTGCCGGCGACCGTGCACCGCCTCAATCCCGGCACGGACAAGAAACCGCGGCGGCGCTAATTACCTCCAGCCTCAATTCACCCCTCCGCTTTGTCGTTTCATTGCGGACGGCCCGCGGCTATGGTCGCGCCGGCTCGCCGGGATTCGAACCTTTCCCGACGATTGTGGGGGAATGAAAATGCTGACACGTACTTTCGCCGGACTATTGTCTGCCGCCGCGCTTCTGCTGGCCGGAGCCGCCCTGGCGCCGCCGCTGCGGTCCGCGATTGCCGCCGATCAGGAGCAGATCGCGCGCGGCAAATACCTGACGGGCCTGATGGGCTGCGACGATTGTCACACGCCCGGGCATTTCTTGGGCAAGGACGACCTGACGCGCAATCTCGGCGGTTCCGATGTCGGCTTCGGCATTCCAGGCCTCGGCGTCTTCGTGCCGCCGAACCTGACGCCCGACGACAAGACCGGTCTCGGCAAGTGGACGCCCGAACAAATTGTCGTGGCGATCACGAAGGGCGAACGACCTGACGGACGCATCTTGGCGCCGGCCATGCCGTGGCGGCATTTCGCCCGGCTGACGCCGGCGGACGCTCTCGCCATCGCGCTCTATCTCAAGAGCCTGCCGCCGCTCTCGCATCAGGTGCCCGGCCCGTTCGGACCGACACAGGTGCCGACCGTTTTCGTGATGTCGCCGCAGCCCGGCGAGGCCTATTTCCAGCATCTTCATTCGGCTCCGCCGCCCGCCGCTACGTCGACGACGAAGTAGAAGCTCAAGAGCCGAACACCACCTGATACATGATGCGGCCGGGCCATAAGGTGAACAGCCCGGCCAGCACCAGCGCGCCGACAAAGAGCCCGATCATCCGGCCGCGATGGCGCGTGACCTCGTGGCGATGCGCGGCCAGAACCGCCAGCGGCAGCATGATCAGGGTGTAGACCGCCAACAGGTGAATGGGCGACCACTGTCCCCACATGCGCAGTTGATGGATGAAAAACGAGCTGATGCAGACAACCAGCATCAGCGTGACCCAGACCCAGCCGAGCGTACGGTGCGGCAGCGTGCCCTTGGGCGCGGCAAGTTGAGCGACGCCGAGCGCGAAAGCGGCCATGGCGGTGAACGCATGAATCTGGATCGCCGGGCCAGCTTGCAGCAGTGGCGCGAGATTCATGATGCAGGCCTCGGCTAAAGCCCCAACAGCTTCGTGGCATTGCCGCCGGCGAGCGCCGCGACCGTCGCCGCATCGAGGCCTGCGCCGGCGATGTGCCCGAGCGGGTCATATTCGGCCATGTCGTAGGGATAGTCCGTGCCGAGCAAGACGTGATCGGCGCCGAACACGCGCACCAGCTCGGCCAGCTGGTGCGGCGTGAACACCACGGTATCGACATAGATGCGCTTGAGATAGCTGGTCGGCGGCTGCGGCAGGTCGCCATGGCTGTCGGAGCGCGCGCCCCAGGCATGATCGATGCGGCCTGAATAGGCGCCGAGATAGCCGCCGCCATGCACCGCGAGGATTTTCAGCTTGGGATGGCGCTCGAGCACGCCGTCGAAAATGAGATAATGCAGCGCGATCGTGGTCTCGAGCGGATTGCCGATGACATTGTTGAAATAAAAGCGCGTCAGCCGCGACGCCTCGGTGAAGCCGTTCGGGTGCAGCATCACCAGCACGCCGAGCTCTTCAGCCTTTTTCCAGAACGGCGCGAAGGCTGGATCCGATAATTCCTTGCCAGCGATGGTCGTCAGAATCTCGATGCCGGTGAAGCCAAGCTGCTTGACGCAACGCTCGAGCTCTTTCACGGCTTCATGGGCATCGGTCATCGGCACCGAGCCGAAGCCTTTGAAACGGTCCGGCGCCTTGGCGCAGAAGGCGGCGATGCCGTCATTGACCATCTGCGTCGCCTTGACCGCGATGTCGAGCGGCACCGTGTAATAGCATTGCGGCGGCGGCGGCGCGATCAGCTGCATGTCCAGCCCCATCGCATCGAGATCGGCCAGCCGATGCTCGTACCCGGCACGCTCGCGGATATCGGCTTCCTGCTTCTGGCTCAGCGCTTTGGTCTCGGCATTGGCGAAGCGCGCGAGCGGGATCGTCGACCAATCGAGATGCGGCTCGACGAATTTCGCCGCCTCGGGCACGCCGACATGCGAATGGACGTCGACGGTGACGCTTTTCGGCCGCGTCTCGCGCCCGGGTCGGCCGTGGCTGCGGGCCGCCGTCGGGGCGTATTTATTCCACTGTTGAGCCATCTGTCGTTTCCTCACTGCGGCAAGGGCCGCGCCTTATGGGGCCGTGCGAAGGCGGCGGCACATTGATTTGACAGGCGGCAAGAGTCCAGTGGGTGGAACCGAAGACCGTGTCCGGCGGCATTCAGCAGTTCAGTGCTGCGGCCCGCACAGATTGAGATCGCGCTCGGCGCGGAACACATTGCTGTAGAGATTGGCGATCCATTGCCGGCCGCTGGACGTGACATTGAGATAGCGGATCGCCGATTGAATGTGCGGCGAGACGCTGTTCCAGTAAAATTGCGGATAAAGCTCGGTGAGATCGGCCGGCGAGGTATAGCCGAGCTGTTTGTTCATGCCGACTTCCTCGAACTCGTAATAGAGCGCATTGGCCTTGCGCAGGTAATGCGGATCGCCGAGCTGGCCGATCAGGTCGGCGGCGCGCACCAGCATGCCTTCCTCATTGTCGCCCGAGCCGTCGCCGGGCGGCGAGGGAAAGCGCGTATACTCGATCGCGCGAGCGACGCGCGCGGCGTCGAGCAATTCTATTTTGGACAGCCGGTCCATCACGAACATTTTCGAGCGGTCGACGTGATAAGGCAGCAGCGCCGCGTCGGACGCGCCGCGCGGCAGTTTGGACTTGTTGCCCTTGGTGTCGGCGACATAGCCATCGGCGCCATCTTCCTTGAGAATGCCGCGGACATAGCCGATGTCGTGGAACAGGCAAGCGACCAGGAGATGGGCGAAATCGCTCGGAAAGGTGGGCTGCAACAATGACCGGCCCTTCATGATGTCGTAACCGACCAGGGTGACCAGCATCGTGTGTTCGACGTTATGATAGAGCGCGTCACTGTTGCCGATGCATTCGATGGCCAAGCGCGCGACCGACGTCACGAGTTCGCTCAGGTCGGCATGGGTGGTCGAAAACCTGCGGCTCATGTGCTCGTGCAGGAACGAGCTCAAGCCCTCCGACGCCAATTCAGGAACGGTAATCAAGTAGCGCCCCCTCTACGGACCCCGCGCCATCGTGACGGCGAGTTTGGCAATTTGCAATAACGTTTGCGCGGCGTTTCATTCCGCAGGGCGAAACTTGAACCGCGCCACGTACGAACGACAGAATCGTGACACGGCGACGGACAGAAGCGAGCGTGCCGAATGCAGCAACGCAGTCTTCGGAGATCAGAACACGCCAAGGTGCTGGCGGAGATCGATGTTATCGGCCTTCAGCGCCGCCGCGGTCGACATCACGGCAACGCGGCCGGAATTGAGAATGACGATGTCGTCGGCAATGTCGAAGACGAGCTTCGGGCTCTGTTCGACCAGTACGATGGACAGGCCGCCCTCCTTGAGCTTGCGGATCGTTGCCATCACTTCGGCGACGATTTGCGGCGCCAGCCCTTCCGACGGCTCGTCCATCAACAGCACGCGCGGATTGGCCATCAGCGCGCGGCCGATCGCCAGCATCTGCTGTTCGCCGCCGGAGAGGTAACCGGCCAATTGCGCGCGCCGTTCGGCAAGACGCGGGAACATGGCGAAGACCGTGTTCATGGTCCAGGGCTCGTGCCGGGTGGCAAAGCCTTTTTGCGCCGCAACCAGCAGGTTCTCGCGCACGGTGAGGCTTTTGAAGATACGGCGGCCTTGCGGCACCAGCGCCACGCCCTGCGCGGAAATATTCTCCGGTCCCTGCCGCGTCACCGGCGCGCCGAACACTTCGACGCCGCCGCCGCGCGGCGGCAACAGCCCGATGCTGACATTCATGCAGGTGGACTTGCCGGCGCCGTTGCGGCCGAGAAGGCCGAGCAGCCGCCCTTCGCCGAGTTCGAACGACACGCGCTGCAGCACATGGCTGTCGCCGTAGAAGGCGTCGATATTCGCGAGCTTGAGCGCGCTATTCGCCAAGATAGACCTCCCGCGTGCGCGGATTGTCGACCACTTCGCTGCGGGTGCCTTCGACGATGACCTCGCCGAAATGCAAAAGCGTGATGCGGTCGGCAAAATCCAGCGCCACGTCCATGTCGTGCTCGATCATGACGATGGTGACGTCGCGCGGAATGGCGAGAAGAAGCTTGCGCACTTCCTGCCGCTCGTCGATCGAGAGGCCGGCGAACGGCTCGTCGAGCAGCAGCAATTTCGGATTCTGCGCCAGCGCCATGGCGATCTCGACCCGCCGCCGCTCGCCGTAGGAAGTTTCGGCCAGCGGCCGGTGCGCGATCTGATCGAGGCCGACGCGGCTGAGCGCCTCGCGGCCCTGGCGGGTCAGTTGCTGCTGGCGCTCGAGCGGACGCAGCGGATTCCAGCGCAGCGGCGACAGCCCGAGCAGCGCCAGCGTCACATTATGCTGGATGGTGTCGCGCGCGAACAGAGTGATGATCTGATAGGTCCGCGCCATGCCGAGATGCGCGCGCTTGCGCGTCGGCATGCGTGTCACGTCGCAGCCGAGCAGCGACACCGCACCGCTGTCCGGCGAAAGCTCGCCGGTGATGAGATTGAACAAGGTCGTCTTGCCGGCGCCGTTCGGACCGATGATCAGCCGCCGCTCGCCCGGCGCGACATTGAGACAGACATTCGTCGTCACGCGCAATCCGCCGAACGATTTGCAGAGTCTGTCGACGACCAGCGCGCTCATTGTTTGGTCACCGCGAGCGACGCTTGTGTCTTGCCGCGGCTGCCGGCCTTCAGCGCCGTGCGGACCAAACGCACGGCGCCGGGCACGAGACCCTCGGGCATGAACACGACAATGGCGACGAAGATGGCGCCGAGCATGAAATTCCAACGCGTCACATAGGCGCTGACCACGTTCTTGACGATCACCACCAAAGCGGCGCCGACGATCGGCCCGAGCAACGTGCCGGCGCCGCCGGAAATCACCATCAACAGGCCCTCCGCGGAGGCGGTCAGCGCCAAGGCCTGCGGGCTGATGAACTGGTTGTAATAGACGAACAGGATGCCGGCGACGGAAGTCAGCAGCCCAGAAAGCATGAAGGCCCAGAACCGGGTCATCCAGACGTGATAGCCGAGCGCCGTCATGCGGCGCGGCTGATCGCGCGTGCCGCATAGCGCGGCGCCCAGCGGCGAGCGCACGAAGATCGCCACCGCGACGACCGCGAGCAGAAAAACGAGCAGCGTCGCATCATAGAAGCTTCTCGCCGACGCCAGCGAAAAACCGAACGGCTCCGGGCGCGAAGCGACGCTGATGCCGTTGTCGCCATTGGTGAGGCTGATCCAGCGATAGGCCACGCCCCAGATGATCTCGCCCAGCGCCAGCGTGATCATGATGAAGCTGATGCCGGCGGCGCGCAGCGCCAGCGCGGCAAAGCCGGCGGTGGCGAGGAGCCCGATCGCAAGGCCGGCGATGATCGCAAAGGCGTGGCCGTAGCCGGCGGCAAGAAGATAAGCGACAGCATAGGCGGCAATGCCGAACAGGCCGGCGTGGCCGAGCGACACCAGACCGGCATAGCCGACCAGGACATTGAGTCCTATCGCGAAGATCGCATAGAGCAGAATCTGGCTCGCGATATTGACGTAATAGGTCTCGGTGATCGCATAGGGCACGGCGATCAGCGCCACGACGGCGAGCGCGATGGCGATGCGCCGGCCGGTGAGCGCGCTACCGGCGGAGCGATTCACGGAGCCGGTCACGGGGCCGGTCATAGAACTTGCCCTCCGAACAGGCCCTGCGGCCGCAGCAACAGGACCAGCACCATCGGCAGGAACAAAATGAAATAAGCCAGCTCCGGCAGCAGCGCCTGGCCGAAATTGTAGATGAAGCCGATGATGATGCTGCCGACGAACGAGCCGAGCAGGCTGCCGGTGCCGCCCAAAATGACGACGACAAGCGCAAGCGGCAACATGTCCTGATCGAGGCCCGGATAGACCGAAAGGATCGGTCCGCCGATCATGCCGGCGAAGCCGGCGAGCCCAGCGCCGAGCGCGAAGACGATGGTGAAGAGCTGCGACACGCGGATGCCGACCACGCGCGCCATCTGCGGATCGTCAACGCCGGCGCGGATCATGGCGCCGAGCCGGGTGCGGTCGAGCATGATCCAAAGCGCCGCCGCAAACACCACGGCAATGCCGATCACCGCCATCCTGTAGAGCGGGAACGCCGCGCCGCCAAAGCGCACGAAGCCGGCGAGATGGGGCGGCGTCGCCACCGAGATCGGATCGCCGCCCCAGCCCATCAGGCAGAGATCGGCGGCCATGAAGGAAACGCCGAGCGTGACCAGGACCTGCGCCAGCGGCTGGCCGGCGAGCCGGCGCAGCAGCAGGCGCTCCATCAGGCCGCCGAGCACCGCGACTCCGAGCGCAGCGATGATCGCCGCCAGCCAGAAATTCAGCGTAAAGCCCAGCGCGCCGGACAGGAGCGTGGTGCCGAGATAGGCGCCGACCATGAACATCGAGCCGTGCGTCAGATTGGGAATCCGCATCAGCCCGAAAATCAGGGAAAATCCAGCCGACAACAGAAACAACAGGCCGCCGAACGTCACACTGTTGACGGTGAGCAGCAGCCAGAATGTCATGCGACCTGCCTTTCGTTACCCCGGCTGCCGGAACGTCCTGCGTTACGTTTCTTGTCTCAGCACTTTTTCAGCGGCGGATAATCGCGCGAATAGACCGGATGGGCGAGGAACTCGGCTTCCGGCCAGGTCCAGAACTGGCTGACATTCTCGTAGGTCTTGATCGTCTTGTTCCAGAGCTTGAGACCGTATTTGGCGCCTTCCTTGACGACCCGGCGAACGTAGAACGTGCCGACCACGTTGTTGAGGTGATCGAATTTGATCGGGCCGCGCGGCGTGTCGGTGAGGCTCACCCCCTTGAGCGCTGTCATGAACTTGGCCTTGTCGCTCGCGTCGCCGCCGGCGGCTTTCAAACCGGCATCGACCACCATGCAGTTGACGTAGAGCCCCGCGGCATAGAAGCCCGGAATGACGTCGTAGTCCTTTCTGATCTCGTCGATGAAGCGCTGGTTGGCGGCGGTCTCGAGGTCGAGCGTGTAGGGACAGCAGCTCACCAGTCCGACCGCTTCGTCGCCGAAGCTCTTGAGCAGCGCGTCGTCGGCGCCCGTCTCTCCGGTCACGACCGGATATTTCAAGCCGGCGCTGGCATAGGCCTTCATGAAGCGCAACGGATTGGAGCCGGCAAAGCCCTGGCAGACGCCGTCGCAATCGCTGATCTGCGCGACATAGGGCGTGTAGTCCGGCGTCACCAGCGGCGGCCACAGCTTGTTGACGACACAGCCGCCGTCCTTCTCGAACGCGGCCTGGAAACCGCCCATCTGCTCGTAGCCGAAGGCGAAGTCCTCGGATATCGTGATAACGCGTTTGAGCTTGAGCTCGGTTGCGGCGTAATGGCCCATCGGCTGCATCGCCTGCGACGAGGTCGCCGACGCGCGCAACAGATACGGATTGGGCGTGCGCTGCGTAAGATTGTCCGCCGCCGCGAGACTGAGCGTCGGCATTTTCTGCTCTTTGATGTAATCGCTGATGGCGAGCAGTTCGAAAGCGGCGAGCGGCCCGAGGATAACGTCGACCTTGTCGCGCTCGACCAGCTCTTGCGCCTTGGTCTTGGTGCCGGCCGGATTGCCGCCGGTATCGGCGGAGATGAAATCGACCTTGCGGCCGCCCATCATGTAATTCTTCTCTTTGAGATAGGTCAGGACGCCCTGCTCCATCTGGATGCCGCCTTGCGCCAGCGGCCCGGTCTTCACCGTCAAGAGGCCGAGCCTGAACGGCTCGGCATCCGCGACGGCGGGCGTGGGAAAACGGCCGAGCGCCGCGGCAGCACCCGCTGCAGTGCCGGCCAAAACGGCACGGCGGCTGACCTTGCCGGATATGAGCTTGCGAGACATCGCATTCCTCCCTGATGCGCCCGGTTAGCGGCGCTTTTTGTGGCTGCGGCGTTGCAGGCGTCTGCACTGTGCCTGCGCAATAGCAGTACAGTGCTCGCACCTGGACGCCGCCGTTACCGTTAACGCCCCGGAGAGCGCCGGTGATTGTCAGCTATCATTGGCGAAGCGCCCCCGGCCTGTAAAGCCGGTTGGCGCCGCGGTTCTCAGCACTTGCTCAGCGGCGGATAGTCGCGCGAATAAACCGGGTGGGCGAGGAATTCCTGCTCCGGCCAGGTCCAGAACTGGCTGACATTCTCGTAGGTCTTGATGATCTTATTCCAAAGTTTGAGACCATATTTGGCTCCTTCGGGACCGCATCTGCGAATGCAGAACGTGCCGATTACATTGCCGAAGTGATCGAACTTGATAGGTCCGCGCGGCGTGTCGGGAAGGCTGACGCTGCGCAAGACCGCCATGAATTTCTCCTTGTCGCCGGTGTCGCCATCCGCCTTCTTGAGCGCGGCTTCGACCACCTGGCAATTGACGTAAAGGCCTGCGGCATAGAAGCCCGGGACGACATTGAAGTTCTTCAGCATGCCGTCGATGAAGCGGCTGTTGGCGTCGGATTCGAGATCGAGCGAATAAGGGCAGCACGAGGTGAGGCCGATCGCTTCGTCGCCGAAGCTTTTCAGCAATGCATCGTCGCCGCCGGTCTCGCCCGTCACCACCGGATATTTCAGTCCGAAGCCGGCATAGGCCTTCATGAAGCGCAGCGGATTCGAGCCGGCAAAGCCTTGGCAAACGACGTCGCAGTCGCCGATCTGCGCCAGATAGGGCGTGTAATCGGGCGTCACCAATGGCGGCCACAGCTTGGAAACCACACAGCCCCCGTCTTTCGCGAACGCCGCCTGGAAGCCGCCGACCTCCTCATAATCGAAGGACAGATCCTCGCCGATGCATACGGCGCGCTTCAGCTTCATCTCGGTCGCCGTGAAGTGACCCATCGGCTGCATGGCCTGCGACGAGGTGGCCGAGGCGCGCAGCAAATACGGGTTCGGCTGGCGCTGGGTGAGATTGTCGGCCGCGGCCAAACTGAGCGTCGGCACCTTGTGCTGTTGGATATATTCGTTGATGGCGTAGAGCTCGAACGTCGCGAGCGGGCCGAGAATGACATCGACCTTGTCGCGCTCGACCAATTCCTGAATCTTGGTCTTGGCTCCGGCCGGCGCGCCGCCGGTGTCGCCAACAACAAGCTCGACCTGGCGGCCGGCCATCTTGTTATTGGTCTCCTTGAGAAATGTCTGAACGCCCTGCTCCATTTGGATGCCACCTTGGGCGAGCGGTCCGGTTTTCACCGTGAGCAGACCGAGCTTGACCGGCGCCGCTTGAGCGACCGCGGGCGATGGAAAACGGCCCAACGCGGCGGCAGCCCCGGCCGTCCCGGCCAACAGCGCGCGGCGCGTCACCTTCCGCGACATGACATCACGCGCGACGACATCGCGCGATTTGATTCGCGACATATCACCCTCCCTGACCGGCGCGGTTGTTGTTTCGCTTCCCCGTCCGCTGCCGGCGATGCTTATACGACGAATTTTTCAGTTTTTCATTTGCGTTTTTTTGGCGCCGCCTTGAGCGCTTTCCTGCCGCTCCTCTTGGTTGCGGCTTTGGCCGGCTTTTTTGCCGCCACCTTCGCCCGGCCCGCCGGCGGCGATTTTGCCGGAATTATGGGCAAGAGCAGATAGGGCCGCATAGCGCCACCGAAATGCAATCCGGTAACGCCGGAGAAAATCTCCGGCGGCCGGTCGCGCACGTCGTCATGCAGGAACGGGCCGCACCCGGTCAGCTCGTTCTTGAAGTTCGACAGCCGCCCGCCGCTCGGCCCGTGATAGACATAGTCCTTGCCGCGCACGGTGAGCGCAATGCGGTAGCCGGCCGGCACGACGATCGATGTCGGCCAGATCTCGACGTCGAGCTCAACCACTTCGCCGGCTTTGAGCGGCTGCTTTTTGGCGTGGGTGTGGTAGGGCCGATACGCCGTCGACAGTTTCTTGTCGAGCGCGCAATGCGAGGCGCGCAGCCAGCCCTGGCCGACCGGAGCATGCGGATCGATGGCGCCCTGGAACACGATCTCCCTCATGTCGGGCGAGAACACCCGCAGCACCGCGAAGATATCGGCGTCCTTGGTCGACGATGAGACGAAGAGTTTCAGCGCCGACGGACCCGTGATTTCGGTCTCCCGAGCGAGCGGCGGCGTCATGAAGGTCACGCCGTCGCCCATTGCCTCGAATTTCAAGATCGACTTTGTCTTCGCCGCCTTGGGGCCGAGCGAGCCGTCTGCCGGATCGAGATAGAACTTCGTCCATTGGGTGCTCTTGAGCGGCCATTGCCGTTCGGCGCGCTCGACAAAACCGTCGATATGGCGCACCTGCAATTGCACCGGCGCCTGCTTGTCCCAGCCATTGTTCTTGCCGTGCAGGAAATGATCGAAGAAGCGCAACTGCAGCTCGCGGCCGTAATCGGTGTAGAAATGCGTCCAATGCTCGATGCCGTGCACTTCGAGCCATTTGTTCTTTGACGCCGCGCGCACGAAGCCCTCGAAATTGCCGCGCGGATGCAGCGGCTGGCCGCCCCAATTGGCCGCCGACAGGAACGGCACTTTGACCTTCGCCCAAATTGGCGAACGGGCGCGGTGATAATCGTCGTCGAGCGGATGGGCGACGATGTCGGCGCCGAAATTGCTGCGGTTCCCGGCGAGCTCTGCGTCCGAGAGGATTTCCGGGCCGCAGACCAGTTCGCCATGCACGCGGCTGCGCTTGCCGCGCTCGCCGGCGCCGTATTGCACGGTCTTGACCTGCATGTCGTACCAGTTTTCCCAGAACGTGCAGAGAATGCCGCCGTGATGCGTCATGTCGCGATACCAATCGGCGGCGCCTTCCCAGATGCACATCGCGGCGAGATGCGGCGGCTCGAGCGACGCCACATGCCACTGATTGATGCCGTAATAGGAAATGCCGTCGAGGCCGACCTTGCCGTTCGACCACGGCTGCACGCCGGCCCATTCGATGCAGTCGTAGAAGTCCCTGGTCTCGCGCGGCGAGAAATGATCGATGAAGCCCGGCGACACGCCGCAGCCGCGTGAATCCACCCGCACGCAGGCATAGTTGTGCGGCACCCATTTCTCCGGATCGACCACCTCCCAGCTTTGGTAGAGATTGCTTGATCCGGCGGTCACATCCGGGTGTTTTTCCGCCATGCGCTGCCACGCGCTCGGATAGCCGTCCTGGAAGGCAAGCCCCTTGGCATAGGGGCCGTAGCTCAGGATCACCGGGTAACGGCCTTCGGCGATCGGGCGGAACACGTCGGCGCGCAGCACGAGGCCGTCGTCCATCGTGATCGGCACGTCCCAGTCGATGCGCATGCCGTCGCGTTGTTCGCTGCGATGCTGATGGGTCTCGTGATCGCCGCCCGACGCCGGGCGGGTCGCGCCTTCAAGCGATGACATGCATTTCCTCCGGACACTGCTTTAATCGTCATGGCCGGACTTGCCCGGCCATCCACGTCTTTGTCGGCGCACGAGAATAAAGACGTGGATGCCCGGCAACAAGCTCGCACTCGGACCGGCCGCGGCCGGATCCGGGTGGCCGGGCATGACGAAAGATGTTGCGGATATAGCGCGGAAAGATCAGCGCGCCTTGGCGCGCCCCCTGCCCCGCTTCAGGCCCGCCATTTTCTCCAGCACGGCGCAGACCGCGGCGGTGTCTTCGGCGCCGCGGCCGGCCTTGAGCGCCTTGGCGTAGATCGCGCTCGATGCGTCGAACATCGGCGTCGGCACACGGATCTTCTTGGCATAGCCGCCGATGACGTCCATGTCCTTCTGCCAGACCGAAATCTTCATGGTGACGTTCTTGTAATTGTCCTTCACCATCATCGGCGCGCGCAATTCGAAGATGCGCGAATTGCCGACGCCGGCCGTCACCAGATCGAATACCAGTTGCGGCGGCAGGCCGGCTTTCATGCCGAGCACCATGGCTTCGGCGCTCGCCACATTGTGGATCGCGACCAGAAGATTGGCGACATATTTCATGCGGCTGCCATTGCCGAATTCACCGACGCTGTGCACCGCGCGCGTGAAGGCGGCAAAGACCGGACGCAGCTTCTTGATCTCGGCGGCGTCGCCCGAGGCATAGACCACAAGGTCCTTCATCTTGGCCTGGGCGCCGGTGCCGCTGACCGGACAATCGAGCATCGCGTGGCCGGCCTTGCGCAGCACCGCGTCGGCGCGGAGCTTATCCTCGAGCGCGAAGGTCGACATTTCGACGATGACCCGGCGCGGCAGACGGGCCTTGGCGATAGCCGCGGCCGTCTCGGAGAGCGCCTGCGGCTTCGGCAGGCTCACCAGCACCACGCGCGCCTTGCGCGCGACATCCGCACCGTTCGCCGCGATCTCGACGCCCGCCTTGGCCAACGCGCGCCGCCGTGCCGGCGCAAGATCGTAACCGATAACATGGAAGCCCGCCGCGATCAGATTTTGCGCAAAGGCGCCGCCCATGATGCCGAGACCGATGACGCCGACGGTGCCCTTCGTTGCTGAAGCCATGCTGGTTTCCTCTGGATCGAAATTCTTGCACAGGGACCGTCGCTATGACATTGCGCCGCGTGCCGAGCAAGCCGCTTTCTCGCGACGCGGCGATCGCCTATGTTCCGCGCGGCAAAGAAACATTGGAAGGTCTGGGAGAACGCCGCATGCGCATCGGTGTCGCCGGTATCGGGAAAATGGGTGCGGCCATTGCCGCCCGGCTGATCGAGGCCGGGCACGAGGTCATGGTGTGGAATCGCACGCCTGACAAAGCCAAAGCGATTGCCGATGCCGGCGTCGCAGCGACGCCCGCGGAATTGGCGCGGCAGTCGGAGGCGATCATCAGCATTCTCACCGACGGCGCGGCGATCGAGGCCGTCTATCACGGCCCCTCCGGCCTCCTCTCCGGCGACGTCACCGGCAAGCTGTTCATCGAAATGAGCACCGTTCCGCCGCAGGTCGAGACCACGCTGGCGCCGAAAGTCGCGGCCAGGAATGCCGATTTCGTCGAATGCCCGGTCGGCGGCTCGACCGCCCCGGCGCGGCAGGGCAAGCTGCTCGGCCTCCTGGGCGGTGATGACGCTGCGGCGGCGCGCGCGCTGCCGATCCTCAATCAGCTCTGCCGCAAGGTCGAGCATTGCGGCCCGGTCGGCGCCGGCTCGTCGATGAAGCTTGCGATCAATCTGCCGCTGATGGTCGCCTGGCAGGCCTATGGCGAAGCCTTCGCCATCGCCCGCGACGTCGGCTGGGAGCCCAAGCGCCTGCTCGATCTCTTCGTCGAGAGCAACGGCGCCAATAACGGGTTGAAGATGCGCGCCGACATGATCGTCGCCATGATGGAGAACCGCGATCCCGGCCCGACCACGTTCAGCATCGCCGACGCGGTCAAGGACCTCCGCACCATGGTCGATGCCGGCCGCGCCAAGGGCGCCGACATGCCGGCGACCGCGGCGGCGCTCGCCGCCTTCGAGGACGCCAACAAACACGGCCTCGGCCGCGGCGACGACAGTTCGCGCCAGGCGGTCTATTGGGCGGGCCGCGCCAAGCAATAAGCGAGTGATTTCATTTCCGCCAACTCATCGGAACAGCCAAGGAGCAGCCATGTCGGTCGTTACGCTTGCACAAGCTTCCACCATCGTCGATGTCGCGCTGAAGAAGGCGCGCGAAACCAATCTCGCGCCGCTGACCGTCGCCGTGCTCGATGCCGGCGGCCATCTCGTTGCCTTCAAGCGCGAAGACAAGTCCGGCATCCTGCGCTACGACATTGCCGTCGGCAAAGCCTGGGGCGCGCTCGGCATGGGCTTCGGCTCGCGCACGCTGGCCGCGCGCGCGGCCAAAACCCCGCAATTCTTCACCATGCTGGCGGCGGCGAGCGACGGCCGCATGGTCACCAATCCAGGCGGCGTGTTGATCCGCGATGCCGGCGGTAACATCATCGGCGCCTGCGGCATTTCCGGCGATACCTCGGACAAGGACGAAATGTGCGCCATTGCCGGCATCGAGGCGGCGGGGCTCAAGGCCGATCCGGGCGCGGACTGAGCGCTCGGATCAACAGAAGCGGAATTAGTCTGCGTTCCGGTTGTTAGTGCTCGTGAAGGGAGAGTCTTCATGAAGCTGTTTTCATTCTGGCGGTCGCTCGCCACCTATCGCGTGCGCATCGCGCTCAACCTCAAGAACATCGTGCCCGACGAGATCGTCGACGTGAACCTGATACAGGGCAAACAGCGCGAAGAGGCCTATCGCAAGGTCAATCCGATGATGGCGCTGCCGGCTCTGGTCGACGGCGACGGGCCGGTCCTGTTCGAGTCGCTCGCCATCATCGAATATCTCGACGAGACGCATCCGAACCCGCCGCTGTTGCCGCGCGATGCGCGCGGCCGCGCCCGCGTGCGCGGATTGGCGCAGCTCGTCGCCGCCGACTCGCATCCGCTGATTGTGCCGCGGGTGCGCGAATATCTCGAGCATGAGTTCAAGCTCGACGAGGCGGCGCGGACCAAATGGTGCCAGCATTGGCACCGGGCGGCACTGACCGCGCTGGAAGCACATCTGCAAAGCCCGGAGACCGGCCGCTATTGCCACGGCGATACGATCACGCTCGCCGATGTCTGCGTGGCAAGCCAGGCGGCGGGAGCAAAATTCTTCAATGTCGATACCGCGCCGTTCCCGAATTTCACGCGCATCACAGGTGATCTGGCAAAGATCGACGCCTTTGACCGCGCCCATCCGTTGAAACAGCCGGGAGCGCCGGCGTGAGACTTTCCCTCCCCTTGTGGGGCGGGAGAAACAAGCTCACCACCACTTTGCGAAGTGATGCACCGGCCCATGGCCGGAGCCGACCTTGAGCCTGTCGGCACCCGCGATTGCGGCGCTGACATAGGCTTTGGCGTCGCTCACCGCATCGACCAGCAGGAGCTTCTTGGCGAGTCCTGCCGCGATCGCCGACGACAGCGTGCAGCCGGTGCCGTGGGTATTCTTGGTGTCGATGCGCGGCGCGGCAAAGCGCGTGCAGGCCTCGGCCTCAACCAGAAGATCGACGCTTTCCGGCCCGCTGCCGTGACCGCCCTTGATCAGCACCGCCTGAGCGCCAAGCGCGAGCAATTGCCGCGCCTGCGTCTTCATCTCGTCCTCATTGCGCGCGGCGGTTCCGCCAAGAAGCGCCGCAGCTTCCGGCAGATTCGGCGTCAGCACGCGGGCGCGTGCGATCAGCTTGCGCAAGGCTTCGATCGCGTCGTCGCGCAATAATTTGTCCCCGGAGCTGGCGATCATCACCGGATCGAGCACGACATGCTGCGCATGATGATGTTCGAGCCCTTGGGCGACGGCGTCGATCGCCGCCGCATTGCCGAGCATGCCGATCTTGACCGCGCCCGGATGCAGATCGGAGAACACGGCCTCCATTTGTGCCGCGATGAAATCCGCCGGCACGTCGTGAATGGCGCTGACACCCTTGGTGTTTTGCGCCGTCAGCGCGGTGACGACGGAAGCGCCATAGACGCCCAGCGCTGAAAAGGTTTTCAGATCGGCCTGGATGCCGGCGCCGCCGCCCGAATCCGAGCCGGCGATGGTCACGGCGACGGCCGCGGTCACGACCCGCCCCGTTTGACGAGCACGCCGTCGACGATGCCGCGCAGCGTGCGCGCCGCTGCGGCCGGGTCGGGTGCGAGCGACAGCGCCGAAATGACCGCGACGCCGTCGGCGCCGGCGCCGATGACCTCGGCGGCGTTGGTCGCATCGACGCCGGCAATGCCGCAGACCGGCAGTTGCGGCTTGCGGCGCTTGAGCACGTCGATGATGCGCTTGAGCCCTTGCGGACCGATCGGCGGCCTCTTCTGCTCTTTCGACAGCGTGACATAGACGCCGCCCGAGCCGACATAATCGATCAGCTCGACCGGCGCGGCTTCGGCCTCGGCCGCCGATTTGATGGAAAGGCCGATGATCGCGTCCGGCCCCAACAGGCGCCGTGCATCGGCGACCGTCATATCGTCAGGGCCGATGTGAACGCCATCGGCGCCGGCGGCAAGCGCGACATCGACGCGATCGTTGACGACAAAACCGACGCCGAACGGCGACAACGCCTTTTTGATCGCCCGCGCCTTTTCCACCATGGCGCCGGTATCGCCGTGCTTGTCGCGCAACTGGACGAGCGTTGCGCCGCCCTCCGCGCACAGCCGTGCCAATTCGGCCAGATCGCGGCCGCCGGAGCGCTCCGGATCGACAATCGCATTCAGCCTGAGATCAACTTTCATCGTGGACCTTCAGATGGGCGCGCAAAGTGGCGCCGTCGAGACCGTGTAGCGCATCGATGATGGCAACCGCAAAACTGCCTGGGCCGGCCGCGTCGCGGCCCGCGACTTCGCCGGCGATGCCAAAGGCCGTCAGCGCTGCGATCGTCGCCAGCCACGGATCGCGTTCGACGGCGAGCGCCGCGCCTAGCAGCGCCGAGCCGGCACAGCCCATGGCGGTGACCTGCCCCATCAGCGGATCGCCATTGGCGATCTTCACCCGCCGCACGCCGTCGCTGACAAGGTCGACGCGGCCGGTCAGCGCCACGATGGTGCCGTGCGTTTTGGCAAAGCGCGCCGGCGCGTCGCCGGCCTGGTCGTTGCCGGACAGTGCGGCGAATTCCGCCGCATTGAGCCGCACCACCACGGGACTGCGGCCGACGAGACCGCGCGCGAATTCGGCACGCGCCGGCGAACGCTCGATGAAGACCGGATCAAGCAGCCAGGGCCTGCCGTGTTCGGCTGCGGCGCCGAGCGCCGTCTCGATCGCAGCGCGGCGTTCGGCATCGAAGGTGCCGAGATTGACCAGAAGCGCGTCGGCGCCGGCGACAAAATTGCCGATCTCCAGCGGCGATATCGTCATCGACGGCACGGCGCCGACGGCGAGCAGCACATTCGCGGTAAACTGCTGGGCGACGGTATTGGTGATGCAATGCACCCGTGGCGCATGCTCGCGGATGCGCAGAATGACCTCGATGGCACTATCGGCATAATCGACCGGGCCTGGCATTTCCTAAGTCTTTCCAAAAGCTTTCGTCAGTTTATACCAGCCGTTCCGTTGTCGTCATGACCGGCCGGACCCGTGCCATTTGCCTCGCATAGCGGCCGCGAGTGATATAAGTATCCCCCGGCTCGGAGGCGCGCGTATGGTCCCTTTTTTCGTGCAGATCAAATGCCAGCTCGGCAAGTCCTATGAGGTTGCCAGTAAGCTTGCCGATGCCGAAATCGCGTCGGAAATCTATTCGACCGCCGGCGATTTCGATCTGCTGGTCAAGTTCTATGTCGATCCCGGCACCGATATCGGCCATTTCATCGCCGAGAAGGTGCAGCCGATTCCCGGTATCGCCGACACGCGCACCATCATCACCTTCAAGGCCTTCGGGCCGTCCTGATTCTTCAAGCCCGAACGATCTGCGACGTGGCTGGCGCGAGCTTGCGCGCCGCCCGCCGATTGCCGTTCGCGCCAGATCACGAATAATCCGGCGGCGGCGATGATCCGCGAGCCGGGCATGATCATCGCCGGCGGCCTCTCGCCGAACAACCAACCGCGAGTGTTGATGGCCGCGCCGCGCTGGTCATGACGCGGAGCAGCAGAAATATGGCAAGGATCTAGTTGTTGGTTTGCTTTTTCGGCGGCTTGGACGGCCCTTCCACGGGCGGCAACGCGGCGATGTAATTGGCCATGGCGTCACGATCTTCCGCGCTGAGCAGCCCGGTATTGTTGATAACATCGGCCATCGGCCCGCCGGCAAAATCGCCATCCGGCATCATGCCGTCGCCGAGGAAGCTTGCGATGTCTTTCTTCGTCCAGGGGTTGCCGTCCTCGCGCAAGCCGAAGGGCGTGATGTTCGGCACCCAGCCTTTGCCATCAGGCGCGGGCCCACCGGCGAAGCGCTCGCGCTCGACAATGCCGCCGAGAAAATCGCGCGGCGAGTGGCATTCGGCGCAATGGCCGGGGCCGTTCACCAGATAAGCGCCGCGGTTCCATTGCGCCGATTTTGCAGGATCGGGCACAATCGGCCCGCCGTGCAGGAACAGCAATTTCCAGACGCCGAGAAGCTCGCGCTGATTGAATGGAAATTGAAGATCATGCGGCGGCGACTTGCCCGGCACGGGCGGCAGCGTTTTCAGATAGGCGAACAGATCGCGGATATCGTCGAGCCGCATGTGCTGATAGGACGTATAGGGAAATGCCGGAAATAGATTCTCGCCGTCTTTGGCGGTGCCTTTCCACAACGCGGTGACGAAATCCGCCTCGCTCCAGGCACCGATGCCGTCGTTCGGGTCCGGCGAAATATTCGGTACATAGAATGTGCCGAACGGCGATTTCAGCGCCAGTCCGCCGCCGAGCCGCAAGCGGTCGACCTTGTCCGGGTCGTTATTCGGCACGGCATGGCAGGACGCGCAGCCGCCGATATCGAACATGGTCTTGCCGTTGGCGAGATTCGGCGTGTAAGCCGGCAGCGCCGAAGCCGGCACCACTTGCGGCCGTGTGGCAAACCAAAAGCCCGCGACGGCGAGAACACCGCAAGTCACGACCGTAAGCGCGATCGTGCGCAGATTCAGCCGGCGCTTGTGTGCCGTTGCCATATCGGACCGCCTCCACCTCGCAGGATCACGCCCAGCGACAGGCAGGACTCGTAGCACACTCGTTTTATTCCCGCGGACGACGGGACCCCGCAAGAAGCAAAAGACGGGCGGCCGATACCGACCGCCCGCCGATCATTGATTTGCCCCTTGCGGCGATCAGCTCGGTCTCACCCGGAACGTCTGGTGACAGGAGCCGCAATCCTTGCCGATCGTCTGAAAGCTCGCTTTCAAACTATCGAGATCTTTCAAACTGTCCTGCGCCGCCTTCACGTCGGCGGAGAACTTAGCTTGGGCGGCGTTGAAATCGCCCGGCTTTTCCCAGATCGCTGGAGCAGCCGTGGTATGATCGCCGGTCTTCGAGCAATCGGGAAACAGATTCGGCATCGCGGCAGCGTCTTGCGCAAAAGCGGCCAAAATCTCCTTGGCCTTGGCCAGATCGAACGGTGCCTCGCCCTTGATCATGGCCGAGCCGATCTTGGCCATGTCGGCGCTTTTCTTCATGAAGGTTTGGCGTTTGTCGATGACATCCTGGCAGCTTTGGGCCATGGCGGTAGTGGCGCCGCAGACGAGGATGGAAAGAACAACGAAAATCATACGAAACATCTGACGCTCCTGCGGAAATCGGACATCGCACTCGAAACAAGCAGCTTCGCAACGCACCGAAACGACACTCCAAGGCTCGGGCGCACACACCGACAAACACCAGGTGCATGGCCTTATTCCGGCGCGAGCATGGATAGCCTAGGGCGGCGGCGGCGCGATGAACATAGTGTGGCGTATTTGCGGACGGTCGCTATTCCGCCGGATGCACGTTGCCCACCCGCCCCTTGCGCCAGCGCAGCCCGAGATCGGCGATCCAGCGCGCGACGACATAGAATACCGGTGTGAAGACGAGACCAAAGGCGGTAACGCCGATCATGCCGAAAAACACCGCGGTGCCGAGCGCCTGCCGCAATTCGGCGCCGGCGCCGACCGCCCAGACCAGCGGCGTGACGCCGAGAATGAAGGCGAACGACGTCATCAGGATCGGCCGCAACCGCCGCCGCGTCGCCTCGACCGCGGCATCCCAGCGGCTGCGTCCTTCGTCCTCGAGCTGGCGCGCGAATTCCACGATGAGGATCGCGTTCTTGGCGGCGAGGCCGATCAAGACGACAAAGCCCACTTGGGTGAGGATGTTGTTGTCGAGGCCGCGAATGACCACGCCGGTGATGGCCGCGACCAGACACATCGGCACGATCATGATCACCGCCAGCGGCAGCGTCAGGCTTTCATATTGCGCCGCCAGCACCAGGAAAACGAACACCACCGCCAAGACGAAAGCGAACATCGCGGTATTGCCGGCCCTGTTCTGCTGGTAGGCAAGCGTCGTCCATTCGCTGGCAAAGCCGTCCGGCAAAGTCTCGGCCGCCAGCTTGTCCATGATCGCGATCGCCTGGCCCTGCGAATAGCCCGGCGCGGCGGCGCCGTCGAGCTCGGCGGCGGGATAAAGATTGTAGCGCGGCACGCGATAGGGGCCGGCAATGTCGTCGACGGTGGTAAAGGAGCCGAGCGGCACCGTGTCGCCGTTGGCATTGCGCACTCTGATCTTCAGCACGTCCTTGACGTCCTGCCGATCCTCGTCGCGCGCCTGCGCGGTGACGCGGAAGGTGCGGCCGAACAGGTTGAAGTCGTTGACGTAGAGCGAGCCGATATAGATCTGCAGCGCGTTGAACACGTCGGTGACATTGACGCCGAGAAGTTGCGCCTTGGTGCGATCGATGTTGAGAAAGACCTGCGGCGTCGAGGTCTCGAACAGCGAGAACACGCCGGCGAGGCCGGGCGTCTGGTTGGCGCGCGCCATCAAGGCAAGCGTCGCCTGTTTCAGCGCCTCGGAGCCCTGGCCCGCGCGATCTTCCACCATCATGCGGAAGCCGCCGGCGGTGCCGATGCCCATGACCGGCGGCGGCAGCACCGTGATGATGAAGGCCTCCTGGATGCCGGACAGCCGCTTCATCAACTCGGCCTGAATGCCGGCCGCGGACTGGCGCGGATCCTTGGCGCGCTTCTCGAACGGATCGAGCACCAGGAACAGCGCGCCGGCGTTCGGCGCGTTGGTGAAGGTTGCGCCGGAAAAGCCGACGATGTTCACGGCATGCGCCACGCCCGGCACCGACAGCGCAATGTCGAGCACGCGCTGCTGCACCGCATCGGTGCGTGACAGCGCGGCGCCGGGCGGCAATTGCACGACGGTGATGAGATAGCCGCGATCGACCTGCGGGATGAATCCGATCGGCGTGGTGCGGAACGTGTTCAAGCCGACCGCGAGCACGACCAGATAGATCGCGAGCATCATCACCACGCGCCGCACCGTGCGCGAGGCGAGCCACGATATGCCGGACGCGACCTGGTCGAAGCCGCGGTTGAAGACACTGAAGAAGCCGTGGATCGGCCGCTCCCACCAGGTGTCGCGATGATTGGCCTCGTGCGGCTTGAGCAACAGCGCGCACATCGCCGGCGACAATGTCAGCGACACGATCAGCGAGATGACGGTGGCGCCGGCGATGGTCAGCGCGAATTGCCGATAGAACTGGCCGGAAATGCCGGTGATGAACATCGACGGCACGAACACCGCGCAGAGCACGAGCGCGATCGCGATCAGCGCCGAGCCGACTTCGTCCATGCTCTTGCGCGCCGCGTCGCGCGGCGTCAGCCCCGAGGCGATATTGCGCTCGACGTTCTCGACGACGACGATCGCGTCATCGACGACGATGCCGATCGCGAGCACCAGGCCGAACAGCGACAGATTGTTGAGCGAAAAGCCGAATGTCCCCAGGAAGAAGAAACTGCCGATCAGCGAGACGGGAATCGCGACCAGCGGGATGATCGCCGCGCGCCAGGTCTGCAGGAACAGGATGACGACCAGAACAACGAGCACGATCGCCTCGCCGATGGTGTCGACCACGGCATCGACCGATTGCTGAATGAACTGGGTCGGGTTGTAGACGATGGCGTATTTGACGCCGGGCGGGAACCGCTTCGACAATTCGGTCATGCGGTCGATCACGCCCTTGGCGGTGGCCAACGCGTTCGATCCCGGCCGCTGGAAGATGGCAAGCGCCACGGCGGGATCGTGGTCGAGGTAGGAATTCGACGAATAGTCGAGCGCGGCAAGCTCGACCTTGGCGACGTCCCTGAGCCGCACCACGGCATTCGGCGTCTGCTTGATGATGATGGAGCCGAACTCTTCCGGATTATTCAGCCGGCCGAGCGTCTGCACCGCGATCTGAAAGGCGCCGGGATGCGCCACCGGCGGCTGATCGAGCACGCCCGAGGCGACCTGGATGTTCTGAGCCTGCAGAGCAGCGCTCACGTCGCTGGCGGTCAGGCCGAGCGACTGCAGGCGATCCGGGTCGAGCCAGATGCGCATCGAATAGTCGCGGCTGCCGAACACCGTGATCGAGCCGACGCCGTCGACGCGGGTCAGCGGATCGGTGACTTCGAGCGTCGCATAATTGGAAATGAACAGCGCGTCGCGCGATTTGTCGGGCGAATAGAGATGCACGACCATCATCAGGTCAGGCGACGCCTTGGTCACCGTGACGCCGATATTGCGCACGTCGACCGGCAGCCGCGGCGTCGCGATGGCGACGCGGTTCTGCACCTGCACCTGGGCGATGTCGAGATTGGTGCCGAGATCGAAACTGACCTGGATGGAGAACCGCCCGTCGGCCGTCGAGTTCGACGACATGTAGAGCATGTTCTCGACGCCGTTGATCTGCTCCTCGATCGGCGTCACCACGGTCGAGGCGACCACGTCGGCGCTGGCGCCGGGATATTGGCCGGACACGTTGATGATCGGCGGCGCGATCTCGGGATATTGCGCGATCGGCAGGCGCGAGAACGAGACGCCGCCCAGGATCACGAAAACGATCGAGACCACGGCGGCAAAGATCGGCCGGTCGATGAAGAAGTGCGAGATACGCATCGTATCAGGTCAATCGGCTTTGACGTCGACTTTGCCGCTTGCGGCATCGCCGGTTTTTGCAGCGCCCGGCGCACCTTGCGGCGTCTGTTCCTGCGCAGTGACTTTGATGCCCGCCCGCGCGCGCATCAGCCCGTCGACGACGACGCGGTCATTGGCGTCCAGGCCATTCTTGATGACGCGCAGGCCGCCGTCGAGCTGGCCCAGCGTCACATACTTCTGATGCACCATGCCGGCGTCGTCGACCACCAGCACATATTTGCGCACCTGCTCGGAGCCGATCGCGGCGTCGGGAACGAGCAGCGCCTTGTAAGGCGGCGAGCCCGGAACGCGGAGACGGCCGAACATGCCGGGCGTGAACAAGCCATCGTGATTGTCGAACACCGCGCGGCCGCGGATCGTGCCGGTCGAGGTATTGATGGCATTGTCGACGAAATCGATCTTGCCGGCGTGCTTGAAGTCGTGCTCGTCGATCAATTCGAGCGTCACCGGCACATTGCCGTTCAGCGCGGCGACTTCCTTGCTGGCGGAAGCGTAGCGCACATAGCGCAGGTAGGACTGCTCGTCGAAAGTGAATTCGAAGCGGATCGGATCGACCGACACGACGGTCGCGAGCAAGGTATTGCCGGTGCCGGCACCGCCGGTGACGAGGTTGCCGACGGCGACGCGGCGATCGCCGATGCGGCCATCGATCGGCGAGCGGATCTCGCTGTATTGATCGAGATCGAGCTCGGCGGAATTCACCATCGCTTCCTGCGCCTTCACCGCCGCCTCGGCCACCGATTTGGCCTGGGTACGCTGATCGTAGGCCTGCTCGGTGATGGTCTTGTTCGACAGCAGGCTCTGACCGCGTTGCAGATCGCCCTCGGCGAAGGCGAGATTGGCGCGCGCCTGCGCCAGATTGGCGCGCATCTGCTCGAGAGCGATCTCGAACGGCCGCCGATCGATGGTGAAGAGCAGATCGCCCTCTTTCACCATCTGGCCGTCCTTGAAATGAATCTCGGCCAGATAACCGGACAGCCGCGAGCGGATCTCGACCGAGTTCACGGCGACGAAACGGCCGACATATTCGTCCTGATCGACCACCGTGCGCTGCACCGGCTTGGCGACGGTCACGGTCGGCGGCGGGGGGCCTTTGGCCTGCTGCTGGCTCTGATTGCAGCCGGCCAGCAGCGCCGCCAGCAGGGCAGCCAAAACCGGGGCGGCGCGGTATGCCGCTTTGCCAGGCGTCATGATTCTTTCCTCAGGCCGTTTCGGCACCATAGGTCGCTGTCGCTGTCAATCTCGCAGGACGCCGCCTAGCTGGCCCGAAATTGTGGCGCCGGGCAATCGCGCCGGCCCCGCCCTTCCTTGCCGATGGCCGGAACCCCATATCTGCGCCCAATCCTCATTAACCAATCGCCGGACCGTCCCCTCAACTTCGGCCGGCCTAACACACTGATGCAACATGACAATAATGCCCCTCACGGATGCCTTCCGGAACGCCCAGGGCATCCCTGCACCCGATATGCCCGGCGTTCCCGCCGACGATCAGGCGCTACTCGACGCCTATTCGCGGGCGGTGATCGACGTGGTCGAGCGGGTCGGCCCCGCCGTGGTGCAGCTTGCCGTGCACGGCGGAGCACCTGCGCAGAGCGAGCAAAATCGCGGCCAGAACCGCGGCGGAACCGGCTCCGGCGTCATTCTGTCGCCGGACGGGCTGATCCTCACCAATAGCCACGTCGCCGGCGCGCTCGGTCCGGCGGCGCGCATCGACGTGACCACCGCCGACGGCCAAGAATTGCGGGCACGGCTCGTGGGCGACGATCCGGACACCGATCTCGCGCTGCTGCGTGTCGACCAGGCGGTGACCTTGCCGGCGGCGCCGCTCGGCGATTCCAGGCAGTTGAAGCGCGGCCAGCTGGTGATCGCGATCGGCAATCCGCTCGGCTTTGAATCCACGGTCACGACCGGCGTCGTCTCCGCGCTCGGCCGTTCGTTGCGTTCGCGCAATGGCCGGCTGATCGACGACGTGATCCAGACCGACGCCGCGCTCAATCCGGGCAATTCGGGAGGGCCGCTGGTGTCCTCGCGCGGCGAAGTCGTCGGCATCAACACCGCCGTCATCATGGGGGCGCAAGGCATCTGCTTTGCGGTCGCCGCCAATACCGCAAGCTTCGTGCTCGGCGAACTGATCCGTCACGGCCGCGTGCGCCGCGCCTTCATCGGCATCGCCGCACAGCAGACCGCAATCCCGCAACGCCGCCGCCGCGCCTTCGGCCTCACGCAGGACTCGGCCGTGATGGTGAGCTCGGTCGAGGCGGGTTCGGCCGCCGACCGCGCCGGGCTCAAAGCCGGCGACATCATTGTCGCGCTCGACGGCGAACCCATCGCCGGCGCCGATGACCTGGTGCGCGCGCTTACCGGCGACAAGATCGGCCGCAACGTCGCGCTCGACGTGCTGCGCGCGACCGAACGGCTCACCGTTGCGATGACGCCACAGGAGCGCAAGCAGAAACACGAGCGGGCCGCTTAATTGAGCAAACAAAAAAGCTGGAGCGGGGCATTGTCCCGCTCCAGCTCGTTTCAATCCTTGAACGGATCGAACTCACCGGCACCTGCCATCACCACCGCGAAGGGCCGCAGCGTGTGCAACACCTTCACGCTACCGGCGTGGTGCGCCAGCACCTCGGGCAGTCGGCGATAGGCCATCGGACTTTCGTCGAGATCGGCACCGATGAGCGTCACGCCGCGGTTCTGCAACCATGCGTCCATCTCGGCTTTGGCGAAGCGGCGCTTCGCTTCCTTGCGGCCGAACAGACGTCCCGCGCCGTGGATCGTCGAATAGAGCGACGCTTTGGCCTCCGGGCTGTCGACGCCTTCGACGATCACCGCATCGTCGCCCATCGAACCGCCGATAAAGCCGCGCTGGCCGGGAAACGCCGGCGTCGCGCCCTTGCGCACGACCCAGAGGTCGCGGCCGCCATGGTTCTCACGCCACGCATAGTTATGGTGGTTGTGCACCATGTCAGTAACGGCGCCGCCGACGATCTTGCGCACGCGTTCGATTACCCACTCGCGGCCGGCATAGGAGTAGCGGCCGGCGAGCTGCATCGCGGCGATGTAACGGCGGCCAAGCTCGGAATCTTCGTCGATCACCGCGGGCGGCACGTTCATGCCGTCCTGACCGCCAGCGGCCTTCAGATAGCGGGTCGCACTCGTGTGACCGAGGCCACGGCTGCCGAAATGCACGCCGATCCAGACAAAGCCGTCTGCATCGCGCATGAGGTCGACGTAGTGGTTGCCGGAACCGACCGTACCGAGCTGATGCACGGCCTTCTGGCGATAGGCCTCCATGTCGGACTCGCGCCACGCATCGCCATCATCGAACAGTCCATGCTCGACGCGCTCCGCATTGTTGCGGCCAAGGCCGAACGAGATCGCGCTCGCCACATCCTTGACGATCGGGCCGATACGATCGGCGATCGCCGTGAACGGCGTGTCCAGCCGCACTGCCATGTTGCCGCAGCCGATGTCGAAGCCGACGCCGGAGATGCTGATCTGCTTCTCGTAGGCGATGACGCCGCCGACAGGCTGCGCGTAACCGAGATGCCCGTCAGCGCAGATCACGCCGGCAACGACATTGCCGACCGCCATACAGTTGCGCATCTGCGCCAGCGTAGCCGCGTCGTGCTCGCCGAAAACCTGCAGCGGGCTGTTCTGAAATTGCGGCTGTTGCGGCTTGGTCGCCGCAATGTTCTCGGCGGCGCGCTCAGCCTCGCGCACAAGGTGTTCCTTGCGCGCAGCATCGCGATAAGCGCACCACGCCGGCATCGAACGCTGACCCGGCCGCTCGATGCGGCTGTCGGGGTCAACACCGGCCGCACGACACAATTCGCGTGCGCGCTCCTGATAGGGGTCTGCCCTACGCATGACCTGCTCCTGTTTGAATTGCATAAAGCTGTTGGCGCTGCACGCAAATGCCCATAAAACGGTAGCGCGAGCACAAAGTGTGCGCGTTCCATCTCAAGTCCTGATTTTGTCTTCTGAAGATGCGGGCCATTTGCCCCTCCTGCCTGTCGGCGGAGGGGTCGAGCCTGCCGCCGCCTAATTCGGTGTCGCGAAACCTGGTTCGGGCTTGTTAATCAGCATGAGCTGTTGGTACCCGCCTCTCGCACGCACAAACGCCAACCCGCTCGGCCGATGGCTCGGTCGGGCTGCGGTCAACAGGGCGAGATATGACTTGCTCGAAGTCATGGGTTCCTCATTCAGACGGCGCGGCGTGTGCCACAACTAATAGGAAATATCAAGACCAATGTGCCTTGTGAGTTGAACTGATGACGCCAGGCCCCCGCGCGTGATAGCAAAAATATCATGCAGTGCATTTCATTGCCGTCTCTCGCCAAAGTCTTTCTGACGATCTCCCTCGTGATGTCCGCGGTGGTCCCAGACGCGGCCCGCGCCGACGATTGGCCGAGCCACCCGCTTACGCTGATCGTGCCCTTCCCGGCCGGCGGCAGTGCCGACGTGCAGTCGCGCGTGATCGCGCAGGGGCTTGCGGCGGCGCTCGGCCAGCCCGTCGTGGTCGAGAACAAGCCGGGTGCCGGCGGCAACATTGCCGCGGCTGACGCAGCCCGTGCCGCGCCGGACGGCACCACGCTATTCATGGCGACGACCGGGACGCAGGCCAGCAATATCAGCCTTTACAAGTCGCTCGGCTTCGACCCGGTGAAGGACTTTGCGCCGCTCACTTTGGTCACGCTCAATCCGCAGATCATCGTGCCGGCGCCGCCATATGCCGGTCTCGATTTCGCCGGTTTGGTGGCCAGGCTGAAAGACAATGGCGGCGCGAGCTTCGGTTCTTCCGGCATCGGCTCGGCGACGCATATCGCGGGCGAGTTGTACAATAAGCTGACCGGCTCGTCGCTGGTGCATGTGCCTTACCGCGGCCAGGGTCCGGCGCTGAACGACCTCATCGCCGGACGGATCGACGCGATGTTTCCCCTGATCGCCGATACGTTCTCGTTCGTGCAGAGCGGACAATTGAAGGCGGCGGCGGTGATGAGCCAGACGCGCGCCAAGTCGCTGCCGAACGTGCCGACCACCGTCGAGCTCGGCTATTCGAAGCTTGTCTTGAGCCCGATCTGGACCGCGCTCTACACCAATGCCGGAACGCCGCAGCCGGTCGTCGACCGGCTCAATCGCGAGCTGGTAAAGATCATTTCCGCGCCGGCCTTCGTCAACCGTTTCGAGGCGGCGGGCTACGAGATCAAGACCTCGACGCCGGCCGAGCTTGCAAGCTTCGCCGCCGCCGAGACGGTGCGCTGGGGCCGGATCATCAAGGACCTGAACATTCAGGTCGAGTGATCGCTCAGACCGCCGCCCGCACTATTTCCGCACCAGCGCGCAGACCGCCGTCCCCATAAACGTCAGCCAGGCCGCGATCAGGATCGTGCCCCCTGTCGGCGCGGCGAACGGGAACAGCCGATGCCCGGCAAAGGTGCGCATCGCGATGTCGCTCGCGAACAATGCAGCGCCGATCACCCAAGCAGCGAGCACAAGCAAAGCCGGCGGCCGCTGCAACGTGTTCTGCTGAAGGAGCGCAACCCCGCCGATAACGGCAACGGCGTGAAACAGCAGCATATAGGCCGCGCCATCGAGTGCCGTGCCAGGAGCGACATGCGCGGCGGCCGCGGCCAAAACCATGCCGGCCGCGCCCATCACGCCGGCGAGCGCAAGCAATATCTTCACCGCCATGGATGTCCTATTCGGGAATCCTACTTGCTTCCCTTTTTCGCCCCGGCCTCGGGGAAGATCCACATCGCCGCAATCATAAACAAGGCCGTGCCGATGACGAAGGCCGAAAAGTCATGGCGGATCGGCGAGCCGCTCCAATAAGCAAGCACCAGCGCGACAAGGAGCGTAACGGCGGAAACCATCGCTTTGACGTCGCTCGGCATGGTGGCTGCTGTCCCCGCAACTAGATTTTCTGTTTGAGTTTGATCTCGTCCGAAAGCCGGTTTCCACCTTTCGGGATCATGCTAATTCGCGCCGACCGGCGCCGCTGCGGCCTCGTCCGGCCGTTTTGGCGCTCCGCGCAGATTGGTCTTCAGATAGCGCGTCTCATAGCCGTTGAGCAGCGTGCCGATGAAGCCGCGATTGAGATCGGAGGTGCCGAACAGCCAATCGGCGATCGGGAAGGTGAGATTCATGTTCACCTCCATCATCAGCCGCGCATTGTGATGCGCGGTGTGATGCCGGCGCAGCGTGTTGACGAAGGGACAATGGCGCACGAAGGCATTCTCGTCGACATGGCAGCAGAAATGCATGAATTCGTAGACCAGATACATGCCGGTCGTCGTTGCAATGAACAGCCACCCGACATTGGCCGAGAACAGCATGCCGAGCAGTGCGGCCGGCAGAATCGACATCAGGATGAAGACGACCAGCGCATAAGGCGGGAACACCGTCACCCGCCAGTCCTTGTGATCGCGAAACCGCATCTCGTCGTCGGTGAAGAACTGATGGTGGTTGAGGGTGTGGCGCTCGTAGATCGCGCGCAGGCCGTTGATGTTCACCGGACGGTGCATGACGTATTTATGCACCGCCCATTCGAAAATGTTGGTGAACAGGAAGGTCAGCGGCACCGTCAGCCATTCAAGCGCCGTCACGTTATGAACGTGCGCGACGTAGATGTAAAAGGCTGCCGCGCCCATGGCGTAGATGATCGCGATGTGGAAATAGCCGTCATACCAGCCGCGAATGCGCGAGCGATATTCGCTGCGGAAATCGACCTGACGCTGACCGATCATGGTGTTCTCCCGGGCGCTCTTGTGGACGCTCTCCCTCACTGCGTGTCCTGCGGGGCGCTTATGTCATGCCGGCGCACGAACGCTGCAACCTCTTCGCCGCTGAGCCGCCAATCATTGTCGAGATTGGCGACGACATTTTTCATGAAAGGCTCGGATAGCGCGATCGCGCGCACGCTGTCGCCGAGGTGATCGAACAGAATGGCGAGCGCAAGCTGCCGCGGGCTATCGCCTTCGTAGGTCCATTCAAAGCCGTAGGGGGTGAACCGCTTCACCTCGCAATGCTCTGAGAGCGGCGCTCCGTCGACCGTGACGACGAGGCCGTCGATCGTGCGCCGGCCCTCATAGGCCTTCATGCGTCGGGCTCCGCCACGATGAAGAGCACCACGACACGTTCCTCCCCCGGAACGCTGCGTTTGCAAAAAGGGTACTGCTGCTGCCGCGGCCGATCAAGCGCGTCCGGGCGGCAATGCACCTCGATGGCGTTGGACGGCGCCCCGGAGCATCGATGAATGCACAGTCCGAACCAATTGCATTCGGGACCAACGCGAGTGACGCCAGCCGAGGTCGCTACGCGCAACACGGCGTCAACGCCTCACCACTTGCCGCCCTTCCGTTCCACCGGGCGGCGCAGAGTCGCGCGAGGCGACGCTTGGCGTAGGGGGCGGCGAGCTCCATGAGCGCCACAGCCGCAGCGGGAAATTCGTGACCGCAACGCGTGTCGAGACCTTCATGCATTAAGCATGACCGGCGATAGCTTTAACGGAATCGGCAAGACTAAGGCCAGCATTCGCCGGCATCGCCGCTCAATCGGGCCTGCCGCCGCAGCACCGTTTATGCCCGTATTTAGGGCTGTTTTCGCATCAAACAAACAGCAAACAACAAATGGCCGCATCCGACCACGACAAAACAGGGCGAGAATGCGGCAGGTAAATTCACCAAACAAATACATGCCATGCAAAAACGGGCAGTGCAATCGGGGGCGATGATGCTATGAGGCCCGCACGCGCTTCGGCGTCTATGAGGCGCTGCTGTTTGCTTCTTAGCCTCGCCAACCTTCTGGTTGGCGGGGCTTTTGTTTGCCGGCAGCTCGACAACAAAAACAAGAACAAAAAGCGAGTCCCAACTCAGGAGATGTAGAATAATGAAGCTGACGACACTCACTGTTGCGTTCGCCGCTGTCACCGTGTTTGCGCAGACCGCGCAAGCCCACGAACATCGTCATCATCGCTATCACCGCGTGGCGCACCGGCACTACCGTGGCTCGGCGATGACTGCCGAGGCGTCCTACATGCAGCAGGGCTACGGGTTTGAAGGCGCGCAATACAGCGCGCCGATGCACCTGGGCGGCGGCGCAGGTCCGCGGCCGGCCGCCTGGTGCGGCTGGGCGATGCGCCAGATGGTCGGCGGCGACCCCGGCCCGTCCTATAATCTCGCGCGCAACTGGGCGCATTGGGGCCATTCCGGCCCGGCCGGCGTCGGCGCCGTGGTCGTGTGGCCGCACCATGTCGGCAAGATCGTCGGCCGGGAGAACGGCCAGTGGGTCATCGAGTCCGGCAATGACGGCCATGCGTTGCGCAGCCGCGCCCGCTCGATCGCCGGCGCCATCGCCATCCGTTGGGGCTAAACAGCCAAATCGCTCTGCTGCGAGGAACGCCGTTTCCTCAAGCAAAGCTGTCCTAAGAACGGGCCGTCCGGCTTGCCGGGCGGCCTTTTTTCGTGGCGGAACCGCGGTGAGCCGATATAGAATAAATCTCTAAGATTTGGCCGCTTTCCAAGGCCATATAGTATAAAATTCTATTTTAATCTATAATTTAGGACATGCGTGTGGTCTGGTTCCAAACTAAGAAATGAGTTCGGCTTGGACGGGGTGTCTCGACAGCCTAATTATTCTGTTCCCGATAATACCGGCACAGCCAGTCTTTGCGGCTTGCTGCTTCCAGAATTTGAGAGATATCCATGACCGATTTGTCCGTTGACGCACGCCTGCTCGCGAACGAGCGCGGCGCGGCGCCGCCCATCAATAGCTGGGTCGTCATCCTTGCCTCTGCCGTGCTCGGCGCCGGCGCGCTGGCGCTCGGCGACGCCTATACGTGGCGGCAGGGCGCGCTGTTCTTGCTCGGCGGCGCCCTCGGCCTCGTGCTCTACCATGCGCTGTTCGGCTTCACCTCGGCATGGCGGGTTTTCGTCGCCGATGGCCGCGGCGCCGGCTTGCGCGCCCAAATGCTGATGCTCGCGGTCGCCGCCGTTCTGTTTTTCCCGGCGCTCGGCCAGGGCAGTCTGTTCGGCCAGCCGGTGCATGGCGAATATGGCGCGGTCGGCGTTTCGGTGCTGGTCGGCGCGTTTCTGTTCGGGCTCGGCATGCAGCTCGGCGGCGGCTGCGCTTCGGGCACGCTCTACACCGCGGGCGGCGGCAATTCGCGCATGTTCGTGACGCTTGCCTTCTTCATCATCGGTTCGGTGCTCGGCGCCTGGAACCTGCCGTGGTGGTCGGCGACGCCGAATTTCGGCTCGATTTCGCTCATCAAGGCCTGGGGCTGGGCGCCGGCGCTCGCCGTGAGTCTCGTCGGCTTTGCCGCCATCACCGCGCTCACCTTGGTCATCGAACGGCGCGTGCACGGCAATCTGCGCACCGGCGTGCGCACCGATCGCCGCGGATGGAGCCGCTTTCTGCACGGGCCGTGGCCGCTTCTCGCCGGCGCGGTGGCGCTCGCGATCGGCAATTTCGCCACGCTCTATCTCGCCGGACGGCCGTGGGGCATCACGTCGGCCTTCGCGCTGTGGGGATCGAAGATCTTCCAGGCCGCCGGCGTCGACGTCGCCTCGTGGGCTTACTGGCATTCGGCGGAGCGTGCCAGGGCGCTGCAGGAGAGCGTGTTCGCCGACATCACCTCGGTGATGGATTTCGGCATCATCCTCGGAGCGCTGCTCGCTTCCGGGCTCGCCGGCAAATTCAATCCCGGCTGGAGGGTGCCGTTACGCTCGCTCGTCGCCGCGGTGATCGGCGGCCTGTTGCTTGGCTATGGCGCGCGGCTCGCTTACGGCTGCAATATCGGCGCCTATTTCAGCGGCATTGCGTCGGCCAGCGTCCACGGCTGGCTGTGGCTCGCCGCAGCCTTCGCCGGCAGCGCGTTCGGCACCTATCTGCGGCCGTGGTTCGGGCTCAGCGTCGAGCGTAGCCTCACGGCGACGCAGAGCGGTCCCGCCGCCAACGCTTGAACACGACAGCAGAAAAAATGAGAGCGCCGGTCGGTATGACCGGCGCTTTTTTATCGCCGACCACTTTCAGGCTTCGGCTTCGGCTTCGGCTTCGGCTTCGGCTTCGGCTCCGGCTTCGGCCGCCGCCTCTGTCTCCGCCGATTTCCGCTGATGCCCGCTGACCTCCGCGGCTGCATCATGATGCAAGGACAATCCGAACGGCAGGCACAGTAACGCCATCAGCGCCGCGCCGGCAAAAGCGACCTTGAAATCCGCGGTGCCGAGCGTGCTGGCGCCGCGCCATGACAGTGACAGGTGCAACAGCGTCGCGACCAGCGCGATGCCGAAGCCGCGGCTCAATTGCTGCGTCATGCTGGCGATGCTGGTCGCCGTGCTCATCTGCGGCTGCAGGATATCGGCATAGCCCATGGCCTGCGTCGCGGTGAATTGCAGCGATTGAAAGAAGCCGGCGAACAGCAGCAGCACGAATATAACGGTGACCGGAGTCGAGGCGCTGAAGAAGGCGCACATGGCGATCGACGCCGCGCTGATCACGCTGTTGACGATGATGATGCGGCGGAAGCCGAACAGTTTCAGGATCGGCCGCGCCGAGGCCTTCATGGTCATCGAGCCCGCGGCCGTCGCAAACGTGATGCTGCCCGACGCCACTGCCGACATGCCGAACACGACCTGCAGCAACAGCGGCAGCAGAAACACCAAGGTGCCGGCTCCGGCACGAAACAGCGAGCCGCCGGCGATGCTGGTGCGGAAGGTCGGAATGCTGAACACCGAAAGATCGAGCACCGGATAAAGCGTGCGTCGCAGATGGCGCAGCGCCAGTGCGCCGAGGACGATGCCGGCGGCGAACAATCCAATCACGACGAGCACATCGCCATGACCGCGGCCGATCGCCTCGATGCCGTTCATGATGCAGAACAAGGATGCGCCGGTGAGGACGAAACCCGCCCAATCCATCGGCCGCGGCGGCCCGTCTTCCTTGGGATTGTCGAAGAAGATCGTCACCAGCACGATGCCGAGAATGCCGAGCGGGACATTGACCAGGAAAATCCAGCGCCAGGAAAAATACGTGGTGATGAAGCCGCCGATCGGCGGGCCAAGCACCGGACCGAGCTGCGCCGGCACCTGCAGATAGGCCATCATCGGAATTAAAGCAGCCTTGTCGATCGAACGGAACAAGACCAGCCGCCCGACCGGCACCATCATCGAGCCGCCGAGCCCCTGCAGCACCCGCGCCGCGGTGAGCTCGACCGTATTGCCGGACAGCCCGCACAGGATGGAGCCGAGCGTGAACAAAGCGATCGCCAAGCGAAACACGGTGCGCCCGCCGAAGCGATCGGCGGCCCAGCCGCTGACCGGAATGAAAACCGCAAGGCTCAGGATATAGGCGGTCACCGCAACCGAGAGCCGCACCGGATCGGCATGCAGCGAGATCGCCATCTGCGGCAGTGCCGTGGTGATCACGGTGGAGTCGAGCTGCTGCATGATTACCGCAGAGCCGACGATCATGGCGACGATTTTTGGCTTGGCCTTCGCAGACATCGGTAGATCGATAAAGGCTTGCTCCGCGCCGGTCCATAGTCCATTGCACCGCGGTCCTCGCGCAGCCGCATGCGCGTAAACGCCATATAAACAAACGCGAATGCCCGGCGCGAGGCCGGGCACGCAAGGCAGGTCTGTCGTTACAAGTCGGACGTTATCTGTCGAAACGGCTAGTCGACGTCGGTGCGCCCGACCGCGCGATAACGAAAATTCGCCCGCCGCATTTCGTCGGGGCGATAGATATTGCGCAGATCGACGATCACCGGCTGCGCCATCACGCTCTTGAGCCGCCCAAGATCGAGCGCGCGGAACTGTTCCCATTCGGTCGCGATCACCACCGCGTCGGCGCCTTCGGCGGCGCTATAGGCGCTGGCGCAATAGGTCACCGCCGGCAACAGCGGCTTGGCCTGCTCCATGCCCGCCGGATCGTAGCCGCGCACATGCGCGCCGAGATCATGCAGCGCGGTGATCAACGGAATGGCCGGCGAATCCCGCGTGTCGTCGGTATTCGGCTTGAAGGTGAGCCCGAGCACGGCGACGGTCTTGCCGCGCACCGAGCCGTCAAGCGCGGCAACGACCTTGCGCGCCATGGCGCGCTTGCGCTGTTCGTTGACCGCGGAAACAGTTTCGACAATGCGCAGCGGCACGCCGTAATCCTGCGCGGTCTTGAGCAGCGCGCTGGTGTCTTTCGGGAAGCACGAGCCGCCGAAGCCAGGGCCGGCGTGGAGGAATTTTCCGCCGATGCGGTTGTCGAGGCCGATGCCGCGCGACACTTCTTGCACGTCGGCGCCGACCTGCTCGCACAGATCGGCGATCTCGTTGATGAACGTGATCTTGGTGGCAAGAAAGGCATTGGCGGCATATTTGATCAGCTCGGCGGTGCGGCGGCTGACATAGATCAAGGGCGGCGTATTCAGATAAAGCGGCCGATAGATCTCCGCGAGCACGTTGCGCGCCGTGAGATCATCGGTGCCGACGACAATGCGGTCGGGATGCTTGAAGTCCTGAATGGCTGCGCCCTCGCGCAGGAATTCCGGATTGGACACGACCTGGATCTCGGCGTCTTTGCGCAGCTCGCGCAGGATGCGCTCGATCTCGTCGCCGGTGCCGACCGGGACCGTCGATTTGGTGACGACGACCGCCTTGGCCGATAGTACCGGCGCGATCTCGCGCGCCGCCTCATACACATAAGTGAGATCGGCATGGCCGTCGCCGCGGCGCGACGGCGTGCCGACCGCGATGAAGACCGCGTCGGCGTCCTTCACCTGCGATGTTTCGG